>OJNO01000359.1_pt1 | contig 24064 bp, 22 predicted proteins | sample 1597761 | NCBI WGS metagenome assembly OJNO01 (sample SAMN00265071, study PRJEB22529) | human gut metagenome
GCAATGTTGGCCTCGCTGCCGCCGTAACTGGCCTCAAAAGCGGATGCCATGCGGATCTTTTCGTAGTTCGGCGGGGTCAGGCGCAGCATGATCTCACCACAGGTGATGAACTTCTGGCCATTGGGCTCGCTGCCAAGGATCGGATTGAAATGTTCCATAAAGCTCCTCCTGATGACATTGCGGAAACCCGCAACTATTAACACATCGTTGTATCCATTATAGTGCGTTCCCGGACAGAATGCAAGCGTTTGCACGCGCAAGCAAGAGAAAATAAGACCGAAAATTTGGTAAAGTTGCTGAAAAGGCTGCTCTGCCGCAGAATTACACCCCGGTCAGGTCAAAGCTGGGGGTGTATTCCTCCTTGGCGCTGCTCTTCTGCTGCATATAGCCCTGCACAAGCCCCTTGTCCATGGCGTAGTTCACCACCCGGCGGTACTCGTAGGTGGTGATGCGCCGCCCGATGCCGTGCTCTGCGGCCTTGTAAAAGGGGGTGTACTGGCTCATGACACTGGGGATGAAGCAGCCGGGGTCGGCCTCGTTCCATGCGGCCATCTGGTCGAGGACGGCAAAACTGTCGTCGATGTGGCCGGGCAGGGCCAGATGCCGCAGGATGACGCCCTTCTGTAAGATGCCCTCGCTGTCGAACACCGGATGGCCCGCCTGCGCCATCATGGCCTCGATGGCGGGCCTGGCCTGGGCGAAGTAGTCCGGCGCAGAGGAAAGCTCGGCGGAGAGGGAAGAGGAGACGTACTTCAAATCGGCCAGCCAGATGTCGATAGAGTCGCGCCACGCCTCCACGCTCTCCACCGTCTCGTAGCCGCCGGTGTTGCAGACGATGGGCAGATGCAGCCCCTCGGCCCGGGCAATGTCCAGCGCCGCGATGATCCAGGGCCGCCACTGGCCGGGGGTGACGAGGTTGATGTTGTGGGCGCCCTGCTCCTGCAGACCGAGGAAAATTTCGGTCAGATGCTCTATCGTGATCTCTTTGCCAAGACCCTCGGCGCTGATGGGGTAATTCTGGCAGAAACAACACTTGAGGGTGCAGCCCGAGAAAAACACGGTGCCGCTGCCCCGGGTGCCGCTGATGCAGGGCTCTTCCCAGAAGTGCAGGGCCGCGCGGGCGGCTTTCAGGGTGCCGCCCGCCCCGCAGAAGCCTGTCTGCCCGGCGGCACGGTCTGCGCCGCAGCGGCGGGGGCAGAGGGCACAGGAGACAGGCGGCGTTGTGGAAATGTTTTTAGACATATTGTCCAACTCCTATGAGAAAGAATCATATTAAATTATCCGAGGCTATTATATCATTTTTACCCCCGTAAGTGGTATACTAAGATTGAATATTGCATGTCATGCAAGAATACTACATGATCTGGAGGACACCATGCGTACAGAGACCGAAGAGATCCGGGACAACCTGAAATATCTGAGCCTTCTGGCCCGGGACTATCCCTCGCAGGCAGCGGCCGCCAGCGAGATCATCAGCACACAGGCACTGCTCAAGCTGCCCAAAGGCACCGAGCACTTCATGAGCGACCTGCACGGTGAGAACGAGGCGTTCGTACATATCCTGAACTCCGCTTCCGGCGTCATCCGCGAAAAGGTGGACATTGTGCTGGGGGATGCCGTGCCGGAGGGGACGCGGGCCGAGCTGGCGACTCTGATCTACTATCCGAACGAGAAGCTGCCCCAGCTCAAGGAGCGCTGCGCCGACGAGGAAGCGCTGGAACAGTGGTACAGTGAGACGCTGCTGCGGCTCATCGACATCTGCCGCCTCGTCTCTTCCAAGCACACCCGGGAGCATGTCCGGGCCTGTTTGCCGTCCAGCTGCGGTTACATTCTGGATGAGCTGCTCCACGCCCACTTCGAGGACCACGACAAAGACCTCTACTACGGCCAGATCGTCGGCAGCATCATCGAGAATGGCCGCGCCGATAAGTTCATCGTCCGTCTCTGCGAGCTCATCAAGCGGCTGGCCGTGGACAAGCTCCACATCGTGGGCGACCTGTTCGACCGCGGCCCCCGCCCCGACGTCATCCTTGACCTGCTGATGCGCCACCACGATGTGGACATCCAGTGGGGCAACCACGACGTGGTCTGGATGGGCGCGGCAGCCGGCAGTCCCATCTGCATCTGCACGGTGCTGAAGACCACCCTCGCTTACCACAACCACGGCATGGTGGAGGACTGCTACGGCATCAACCTCCGCCACCTGCAGCGGATGGCCGAGCAGTTCTATGGCGACGACGACTTGACCATCTGGATGCCTCACACCGACACTGCCCGCGGCCCCTACACCCCCGGTATGCTCCATCGCTGCGCCGTCATGCATAAGGCCATCACCATCCTGATGCTCAAGCTCGAGTGTCAGGTCATCGACCGCAACCCAGATTTCAAGATGCAGGACCGCGACTTCCTGCGCCGCATCAACTGGGAGAAGAGGACCGTCATGGTGAACGGCAGGGAGTACCCCATGCGGGATATGTCTTTCCCGACGGTAGACCCCGCCGACCCCACCGCGCTGAACAGCGATGAGAAGGTGGTGCTGCAAAAGCTGGTGCAGTCCTTCCGCCAGAGTGAGAAATTACAGCAGCACGTCGAGTTCCTGTACGCCAAGGGCAGTGTCTACCACATCGAGAACGGCAACCTGCTCTACCACGGCGCTGTGCCGATGACGAAGAAAGGCACCTTCGCTGTGGAGCGGTTCGAGGGCCACGCCTACTCGGGCCGCGCCCTCATGGACTACTGTGACGAGCGCGCCCGCCGGGGCTACTTCGCCCCCGAGGGCAGCGCCGCCCGCCAGAGCGGACAGGATTTCCTGTGGTATCTGTGGTGCGGCAAGCTGTCGCCCCTGTATGGCCGCAGCGCCATGACCACCTTCGAACGGCTGTATGTCGAAGACACTTCCACCCACACCGAGGTGAAGGACCCCTATTATACATGGTATAATGAGGAAGCTGTCTGCCGCCGCATCCTCGCCGAGTTCGGCCTTCCCGGCACCAGCCACATCGTCAACGGCCATGTCCCCGTGCAGGAGAAGAAGGGCGAGAGCCCCATCAAGGGCGGCGGACGCCTCGTGGTCATCGACGGCGGTTTCTGCCGCGCTTACCACGAAAAGACCGGCATCGCGGGCTACACGCTGGTCTATTCCAGCCGCACCATGTCCCTGCGCACCCACCAGCCCTTCGAGAGCGCCGAAAAGGCTGTGAACGAGAATCTGGACATCCTCTCTCAGAAGAACATCCTCGAGACGGAGAACCACCGCATCCTCGTGGAGGAGACGGACGAGGGCGAGATCCTGCGGGAGAAGGTCCACGACCTCAAACAGCTGGTCCGGGCCTATCAGCTGGGCTGGATCAAGGAGACCCGCTGCGACGACAGTGTGTGGTAATCAGCGGCAAATGTAAAATTTTCCTGAAAATAAGAGACAAAACCCGAGAATAATAGAAAAGAAACTGGGCAAAACAGAAAATAATCGACGAGCGTGCATTGGGGCTTTGCTTTTTGCTGGAAGTTGTGTATAATAAAGTAGCTGTAATTGTGTCAACTGGTTGTGAGCTTTGTACAGCGAGAAGGAATAACGTACCTTGAACTGACCTTTTGGGCCTGCGGGGAGCGGGCCTGTGACAAGGAGATCATAAAATTGGAAAAGTTTGTTATTACGGGCGGTAAGCCCCTGCACGGCGAAGTCATCATCTCCGGCGCGAAGAATGCGGCTGTGGGCATCCTGCCCGCTACCATTCTGGCAGCGGACGTCTGCGTCATCGAGAACCTGCCGGACATCAGCGATGTGGCGGTGAGCCTCAAGATCCTCAGCGTGCTGGGCGCTAAGGTCCGGATGCTGAACAAGAACACCTACGAGATCGACACCACCCATCTGACCGGCACCAACGTCCCCGACGACCTGTCCCGCCAGATGCGCGCCAGCTACTATTTCCTCGGCGCACTGCTGTCCCGCTTCGGCAAGGCCGAGGTGGCCATGCCCGGCGGCTGCAACCTCGGCCCCCGCCCCATCGACCAGCACCTGAAGGTGTTCAGCGCTCTGGGCGCAGAGGACAGTGTGGACTACGGCATGATCACCGTCCACGCCGACGAGCTGAACGGCGCTCATATCTTCTTTGATAAGGTGAGCGTGGGCGCTACCATGAACGGTATGCTCTCCGCTGTCATGGCCAAGGGTCAGACCATTCTGGAAAACTGTGCCAAGGAGCCCCATGTGGTCGATCTGGCCAACTTCCTGAATATGTGCGGCGCTGATGTGCGCGGCGCAGGCACCGATGTCATCAAGGTGCGCGGCGTCGAGCAGATGCACGGCTGCACCTACAGCATCATCCCCGACCAGATCGAGGCCGGCAGCTATATGGTGGCTGCAGCGGCCACCGGCGGCGATGTGCTGGTGAAGAACGTCACCCCCAAGCACCTCGAGCCTATCACCGCAAAGCTCCGCCGTGCGGGCATTGAGGTGGAGGAGTTTGACGATGCTGTGCGGGTTCGCCGCACCGGCGACATCCTGCCCCTCAAGATCAACACCATGCCCCACCCGGGCTTCCCCACCGATATGCAGCCCCTGATGGGCGTTCTGCTCAGCGTGGCAAAGGGGACTTCCACCGTCACCGAGAGCGTGTGGGACAACCGCTTCCGCTATGTGGACGAGCTGCGCAAGATGGGCGCGAATGTCCAGGTGGACGGTCAGGTGGCCGTGTTCGAGGGCGTGGAGAAGCTTTCTCCCGCTCCGCTCCGCGCTTCCGACCTGCGCGCCGGTGCAGCGATGGTCGTTGCAGCCCTGATGGCCGACGGCACCAGCGAGATCGAGGAGATCGGCCATATCGAGCGCGGCTACGAGAACATCGTGGAGAAGCTGCGCGGCCTCGGTGCTGACATCAGGAAGGTGGAGCGGATGCCCGCTGCACTGGAACAGGCTCTCTGATTTTTGAAGAATGAGACCTCTCTGACCCTGCCCGGCAGGGATGGAGAGGTCTTTTGAGGTTTATCATGTCTGAATTCATCTCTCTTTATTCCGGTTCCTCCGGCAACAGCAGCGTCGTGCGCTGTGGGGAGCGGTATCTCATCGTGGATATGGGCAAAGGCGTCCGCACCACCGGCGCAGCCCTCAAGGAGCTGGAGCTGAACATCTCCGACTGCGACGGCATTCTTGTCACCCATGAGCACAGCGACCATGTGAAGGGCCTTTCCACCTTCCTGAAAAAATATCCGCTGCCGGTGTACGGTGCAGAGGAAACGCTGGAATTTCTGGACACAAACGGGGTCGTTCCCGCAAGCTGCGACCTGACGGCCCTGACGCCGGGCAGGGAAGAGGACATCGGTGTCTTTGGGGTCAAAGCTTTCCCCACCAGCCACGACGTCCCCTGTGTAGGCTACCGCATCCACACCCCCGACGAGAAGACCATGACCATCGCCACCGACCTCGGTGTGCTGACTCCTGCTGTACATGAAGCCCTCTCCGGCTGCGACCTTGTGGCCCTCGAGAGCAACTACGACCTGCACATGCTCCGCAGCGGGCCGTACCCCTACTATCTGCGCGCCCGCATCGAGTCGATCCGGGGCCACCTCTCCAACGATGAGTGCGCGGCAAAGCTGCTGGAACTCATCCAGGAGGGCTGCAAGAAGTTTGCCCTCTGCCACCTCTCGCAGGAGAACAACACCCCTATGCTGGCGCTGCAGACCGTCTTTTCCACCCTCGGTGCGGCGGGCGTCGTGCCGGACAAGGATTGTATCGTCCAGACCCAGCGGCGGAACGAAGTGAGCCCCGCGCTGGCGTTCTGACACTATAAAACCAGAGCAGGAAAAGGAGAAAAGAGCCTATGTCGTACATCATGGCGCTGGACGCCGGAACCACCTCGAACCGCTGCATCCTGTTCAATAAGGCAGGCGAGATCTGCAGCGTCGCGCAGAAGGAATTTGCCCAGTATTACCCGAGACCCGGCTGGGTGGAGCACGACGCCAATGAGATCTGGGCCACCCAGCTGGGCGTGGCCCTCTCGGCCATGAACAAAGTCGGTGCCCGGGCCGAGGACATCGCCGCCATCGGCATCACCAACCAGCGGGAGACCACCATCGTCTGGGACAAGGAGACCGGGGAGCCCATCTGCCACGCCATCGTCTGGCAGTGCCGCCGCACCAGCGAATACTGCGACGAGCTGAAAGCCCGGGGCCTGACGGAGAAATTCCGGCAGAAGACCGGCCTCATCATCGACGCCTATTTCTCGGCCACCAAGCTCAAGTGGATACTGGATCATATCCCCGGCGCCCGCGAAAGGGCCGAGCGGGGAGAACTGCTCTTCGGCACCGTGGAGACCTGGCTCATCTGGAAGCTGACCTGCGGAAAACTGCACGTCACCGACTATACCAACGCCAGCCGCACCATGATGTTCAACATCCACACGCTGGAATGGGACGATGAGATCCTGCAGGAGCTGAACATCCCGAAATGTATGCTCCCGAAGCCGGTGACGTCCAGCGGCTTTTATGAGTACGCTGACCCGATGCACTTCGGCGGCGAGATAAAAATTGCCGGTGCGGCAGGCGACCAGCAGGCGGCCCTCTTCGGCCAGACCTGCTTTGCCTCCGGCGAGGCGAAGAACACCTTCGGCACCGGCGGCTTTTTGCTCATGAACACCGGTGAGACGCCGGTCACATCCCGGAACGGTCTTGTCACCACCATCGCCTGCGGCCCCGACGGCAGGGTGAATTATGCGCTGGAAGGCTCTATTTTCGTGGCCGGTGCGGCCATCCAGTGGCTCCGCGATGAGCTGCGCCTGCTGGAAGAGGCCCGCGACTCCGAGTATATGGCCCAGAAGGTCAAGGACACCAACGGCTGTTACGTCGTGCCGGCCTTCACCGGCCTCGGCGCGCCCCACTGGGACCAGTACGCCCGCGGCACCATCGTGGGCCTCACCCGGGGCTGCAACAAGTACCACATCATCCGCGCCACGCTGGACAGCATCTGCTATCAGGTCAACGACGTCCTCCGCGCCATGGCGGCGGACTCCGGCATCGCCATGAAGTCTCTCCGGGTGGACGGCGGTGCATCGGCCAATAACTACCTCATGCAGACCATGGCCGACATCAGCGACCTCGAAGTCAAGCGCCCCCGCTGTGTGGAAACGACGGCGCTGGGCGCGGCCTATCTGGCCGGCCTCGCCGTAGGCTACTGGCAGTCCGCCGAGGACATCACCCGCAACTGGTCGGTGGACCGCGTGTTCAGCCCGGCCATCTCGGAAGAGGAACGCACCAAGCGCATCAAGGGCTGGAACAAGGCCGTCCGCTGCGCCTATCACTGGGCCAGGGACGAAGAGGAATAAGAAGAAAAATAAAACGGCCGGAGTTACTCGTCAGGTAACTCCGACCGTTTTTGTTATTGGGCAGCTTGAGCGAGGGAAAATCACCGGCTAAGCTGGGAGAGTAAAAACGGCTTTAGCCCTGGACAAAAAGAAGCCTCCCAGTATGCAGAAGGCTTAGAACATGGTGAAGTGAAAAAGGCAAAAGAGATGGCTCTGAAACTTAACCAAAAAGGCACAGCACTTAAAGAAATCGATGACCTAGTAGGTTTCGATATCGCAACCGTAGAAAAATGCCTCACGCAGAAAGCTGTATAAGCAGATAAAATGATAAACCGCCAGTGTACCGTGTGATGGATTTCACATGATACGCTGGCGGCGTTTTTGCCTATTTTGAAAAAGTTAATCATGCATCAAATTTTAAGTCTGATTCGGAGCCATCAGATTCAATTATATCCGCGAGGAGCATAAAAGCATCATCGATGGTCTCCGGGGTAGTAGTCCAATTTTCTAGAGTGAAAAGATTGGAACGAATATCATATACATCTGGTTCGTGAGTAGCTTCAGAGATTTTTCGTAAGCATAGCATTTCCAAGAGATATAATGCGCCTAAAATATTAAGCGTATTTTGCTGACTAGATTCTTGAATATGTGCGCTACGATTATGCTTTATATTTGTAAAGGTACTCCACCATGATAAAGATTGTGCGGCATGAGTAGCGTCCCATCCTTGAAATGGCTGGATTTCAAATCCGAATTGCCGCAACTTTATTTTCTGATTTACAATGTTTGGATTGTTCTGCAAAATTTGACCTGCATAATCGGAAATACTTTTTCTTGCTGATAGATCAAATCCACAGAAGAACTTGAAAAGAGAGTCAAGTTCAGCACCTATTGCCTGTATTAGCAATGCATATCTATTGGAGAAAGCAGAGAAATTGCTGGGATGGAGTTCGACATACTCAATTGACTCCATGAATTGGCTTTCCAACTGCAAATAATAACGCCAATACTTTAATGTTAACTCATTTCTATCCAAGGCACTCACCTGTCCTGTTTTGTAATGTAGTTTTTAATCTAGCCCGTGATCCCGATTGTACTGGCATTCATCACATAAACTATTGCTGCCATTACTAGAATGCATCCCACATTTTTTACATTTAACCATTGCCGCAGCCAGTTCGCTACTTTCTGCAAACGAGTTCGGACGAGTTCCGTGATAGCCAGTTCCTCTTAAAGCATCGGCTCGTTCTTTGCTTAGTGCAGGAGTAGTGTTGACTTTTTTCTTGACAGTAGAACGGTTGACTTGACTTTTATGATTTGCACTTCGGTCTAAATGCTCTTTGCAAAATCTATCGTCCCAGTTTGAGTAAGCAGGGGAATTATCACAGTAGCTAACCCTGCACCGAATAGAAGTGCCGTCTGAGTAATGCCACTCATCTTTTGTTTTATTAGATTGAGAATAGAATGCAATAGCAATAATTACAGCGAAAAGGCCAAAGCGTAGCCCGAAAGAAGATTTTGCTCTCATGACATTTCACCTTTTGACATCTGAATCCTACACTGAATACTCCAAGACACCTGAGTTTGCCAGCATCCTCATATTCGCCGACGATTTGGTAGTCGTTGAAGTCAGCGTAGGCTTTCATGCGAGCCTTTTGTGCATCCAGTGAGTAGCCATCGATCTGCATAGCCGTAGAAACACGGGTGTAAATGTAAACCTATGTCTTTTCCTGTGACATAAAAACCTCACAAAATGGTTATTCGTTGTCTGTTTTCTGCTCCAGAAACTTAATGGAATCCAGATAATCCTGCTCCACATCGCTGAGGGTTTTAGCCTTGTATTTCCGATATTCGGTAGTAGCCTTGTCCACTGCCTGCTTGTGGGTCACACTGCCATTGCCAACAAGCAGCTGCTCGCCGCTCATAGTCAGAATACGGTCAAGGTGGTTTGCCCAATCCTGCATTGTCATGGGCTGTTCACGTTCTGCCTGACGCTCGGCAAAATCCAGATAACCGGAAACCAACTGCCCCATAGCACGAAGCTCTTTCTCGTTCAGATAGTTTTTGGCGATCGTGGCTTCTCGTAAGCTGGGCTGATTTCCTGCAAAAGTGGTCAGACCCATAAATTCCTTTTCGGCATCTGCACGGTTGTAAATGACCTCGGCGGCAGTCTGACCGTGGATGGCATAATGAATTTTATTCTGGACTTTTTTGAAGAACTGGACGGAGATTTCTGCTTTTGGGTCGTAGTCAATGCTGGTTGCATAGATTTCCAGAACCTGACGATAAAACACTTTTTCGGAAGCACGGATGTCACGGATGCGTTCTAACAGCTCTTTGAAATATCCACCGCCGCCCAGATTTTTCAGGCGTTCGTCATCCAGCGCAAATCCCTTGCGCATATATTCCTTCAGGATGCCAGTTGCCCAGATACGGAACTGTGTGCCGCGTTTGGATTTGACGCGATAACCAACAGAAATAATGACGTCAAGATTGTAGAATTCGACCTGATAGGTCTTTCCGTCTGCGGCAGTTGTTGCAAATTTTGCAACAACTGAATCTCGTTCAAGCTCACCCTCTGCAAAAATGTTTTTGATGTGACGGGAAATTGTGGATTTGTCACGTTGGAACAACTCAGCCATCTGATCAATGGAAAGCCAGACAGTGTCACCGTCAAAGGTAGTATCGATTTTGGTCAGGCCATCTTCTGTGGTGTAGATGATGATAGAATTTTTGGGAGAGTCATCTGGTCGATTCATTTTAAGCACCTCGTTCCGTGTATGTAATACAGTGGAGGGGAAGATCTTACCATTGTGTTGGGACAAATATTACAAGAAAATTATATCATGATGCAAGAGCGGTATCAACAGCGTCTTGTTGATTTTCGTTGTTTGATAAGGATTCTGCTTTGTCTATTTCCAAGACAGATGCGTACTTCTCAATCACATCAGCTAGAAAGGTTGCGAATGCGCTCCATTCATCGAGTGTGGTTGCAGAGTATTCCGAAGGGGCAGGGCTGGTTTCTGTACGGCGGCAATTATTCAATAGGCAACTCCATTTCCTTGTAGCAGAACTTAGGACGTCCTGCGGATTTTTCAGAAATATTTTTTGATCTATCCGATTAAACTTTTTAAGCATTCCATTTTTTCCTGCGCGTTCTTTTTCCGGAAACTAACCCCAATGCAGGAAACAGGAACGCACATTTCCAGCAGGCGGTCATAGATGCGGGCATGAGCGGTATCCTGTGGGAGGCGTATCTCGTCTAGCGTCAAATTTGTGGTAACGATCAGCGGCTTCCGGCTGCGGTAGGGCAGATATTGCGGCAGTGGCATATTGGGTTTCAAGTAATCCGAAATGGAATTCACCTCCATTTTTACATCCGAATTAGTGCTAAACCGTTTGAGAGTTTTGGCTTCCATCATTGTTCAGACGATCTTTTACCGTCTGAAGATACCGACTGGCACGGTCGATAAAAATCAGCAGTTTCTCATTGTTCTTCGGTTCAGTAAGAATATCCGGGTATTCACGAACGCACATTTCCCACCGCCGGACAAAATCCTCCTGCGCTCCCTGAATCTCGCACATCATGGCTTCGCCATCTGCCAAGCGGCGAGGTGAATAGATGCTCTTGACGGCATCCTTGAGATCTTCCTTGTTGAGCCCTTTCTTATGCCCCTGAATGTCTTGCTTGAAGGTCGTTATAAACTCATTGCCCTTTGAAGGCGAAGAATACGAATCCGTGATACTGGAATCCCGTTTGGCTTTAGGCTTACGCAACTCTGCCACAACTTCGGGACGCTTTTCCTTTGGAACCTTTGCAATCGAGGAAATTTCACGGTCGGTTGCCCGGATCTTTCCACTCAGGATTTCTTTCTGCGCTTCGGGTACTGCCTCCTCCGCAGCTTCCACACCTTTTGCAAATTGCTCTGCACGGTAAACATAACTTTCGGATGTTCCATGTTCCGCAGCGACCTTCGACCGTGAACCGTGCTTTGTGTGGTCTGGTTCATTTTGAACCAGACCACTTTCAGATGCCAAAGTATACTGATTGCCGTGAAACGATTTGATTTGCTTTTCCGCTTCTGCCTGCTTTCAGATCAGGAACTTTTTCTGTTCTGGGGTCAGGTTTCGCCGCCCAAGCTGATTTTTACAGATCCAGGCGAGTGCTTTATAACGGCTGGAAAATTCTTTTTCGATGACTTCAAATGGAATAAATGGATATTTCCGAAGAATTTGATAGCGTGTATGTCCATCCACAATATAGCCGTTCCACGTGATGATCGGATTCAGTACACGTTCTTCTTTGAGGATGTTCATTTCCAGTTGGTGGGTTTCCTCAAACGACGGAGGGTTGATTTGATTCTGGAACTCCGGATCGATTTTAAGCTGGCTCAGTTTTGTCATAGGCAAACCATCCTTTCTGAAATGAAATAGAATATCATTGTTCTTGCACCGTTCTCTCTGCATGGTGTTCTTGCCCCTTTCCAGCGGCGTTTTCCGGCTCTCCCACTTGGAGATCATGGCCGGGTATCCCATGCAGACGGTCATTCGGTTCTCAAGGTTCGATGAAGGCTTGTAGAAAGCCTATCACAATCAAATAAGTATTTTTAGGACGTATCAGGTCCGGTTTTGAGGGAGAAGACCGGACTTGGGAGGTCCGGTTCTTGTGAACGGCTCTGGATAGAGCATACCATAAAATTGCTCGATTTTTTAGGAAGTGATACTTCCGCTTTTTGCCTTCAAAATCGGAAGTAATAGTTCCGGTTTGATGTAATATTGGATGAATCAACGCTGATTTTTCTGAAACGAATTTTTCTCAAAAAATTTGCTTATTCAGCGACCGTTAAGGTACGGAACTAGCGTATTCTTGTGCTGAATACCTGCTTGCTGCGATTGCAAACTCGAAAACTTCTTGAGTAAAAAATAACCGCCCGCATCAAGTGAAACTTGAAAATGGACGGTCTTGATCGCAAAATGATTTTCAAATTTGGAAAGCACCTTGAGAGGTTTCATAGCATCTGCAAGCAATGCAGACGTATATACATCTGCTTATTTTGCGTTGCAAAATACTTGTTGGGAAATCCCAAACCCTTGAACTGCATCCGTTGGATGCAGGATTAGCGTCTCCAAATGAGAAAGTATATGGTTCTAACACATTGTCAGCCATTGGTAAACAACTTTTTCCAGTCAAAAAAGAAAATAGCGATGATTAAAGATGAACATTGCAGAAAAATGTGATACAATAGAAAATGAAAATCCAAACAACAGGAGGAACCCCCTCGTGGCAAATAATGTGAACGTCAAAAAACTGGAAGCTGACCTGTGGGAGTCGGCAGATCTGCTGCGTGCAGGCTCTAAACTCACCTCGAACCAATACTGTATGCCGGTACTGGGACTGATTTTTCTGCGGTATGCGTACAGCCGCTTCAAACTGGTAGAGCAGGAGATTCTGAAAGACCGTCCCATGCGCGGTGGCCGGGTGCTGCCGGTGGAACAGAGCGACTTTGCCGAGAAGAGTGCACTGTTTCTGCCCAAGGAGGCGCAGTACAATTACTTAGTCAATTTGCCCGCCAACATCCCGGAGCAGGGGCTGACCGGCATCGAGGGCAATCCTCTGAACCGTCTGGGCGAAGTGGTGAACAACGCCATGGAACTGGTGGAGCAGCAGAGCGAGCAGCTGCAGGGCGTTCTGCCGAAGGACTACATCATCTTCTCGGATGAACTGCTGGGGGAACTGCTGCGCATCTTCAACAATGATGCGTTGGACGATGTGGGCGGCGATGTGATCGGCCGTATCTACGAGTACTTTTTGAATAAGTTTGCCAAGAATGTGGCACAGGATGACGGCGTGTTCTTTACGCCGAAATCGCTGGTGAAAATGATCGTCAATGTGCTGGAGCCTGCCCACGGCGTTCTGTTGGACCCGGCTTGCGGCAGCGGCGGTATGTTTGTGCAGACCGGCGACTTTGTAAACCATGCGGGCATGATCGCCAACAACACTATGACCTTCTACGGACAGGAAAAGGTGGAGTACAATGCCAAACTCTGCCTGATGAATATGGCCGTGCATGGTCTGACCGGCGTGATCAAGTCCGGCGATGAAGCCAATACCTTCTATCACGATGCCCACAACCTGACCGGCTGCTGCGACTATGTGATGGCAAATCCGCCGTTTAACGTGGACAAGGTCAAGTCAGAGTCGGCGCAGAGTGCCGGACGGCTGCCCTTTGGCCTGCCCGGCGTGAACAAGGCCAAGGAGATCGGCAACGCAAACTATCTGTGGGTGTCCTATTTCTACTCCTACCTGAACGAGCATGGCCGTGCGGGTTTTGTGATGGCGTCCTCGGCTACCGACAGTCAGGGCAAAGACAAGGACATCCGTGAAAAACTTATCCAGACCGGCCATGTGGACGTGATGATGAGCGTGGGCAACAACTTCTTCTACACCAAGAGCCTGCCCTGTTCGCTGTGGTTTCTGGATAAGGGCAAACCGGAACATCTGCTGGACACCGTATTGTTCATCGACGCCCGCAACTATTATACCGTGGTGGACCGCACCCAGAACGAGTGGAGCGACTGGCAGTTGAAGAACCTCAACGCTATTGTCTGGCTCTATCGCGGCGAGGTGGACAAGTACAAGGTGCTTCTGGCGGAGTATCACGCAGAACTGGCGGACGACCGCCCCTTTGCAGAGATTCAGGCCGCACTGGAACAAAACGTGCAGGCCAAGCGGGAAGAAGCCAAAGCCTCTGTGGAGGCAGCACCCCGCAAAGAGCGCAAAGCTACGCAGGAAAAGTTCGACAAGGAGCTGGAAGCCCTCAACGAGAAGCTGACCGTTGCCAAGGAGGCCGTCTGGCTCACCGAAAAGTTTGGCGAGGGCGTTTATCAGGATATCCCCGGTCTGTGCAAGGTGGCCAGCCGAGACACCATCCTCAACGAAAAAGGCGCATCCCTGACGCCCGGTGCCTATGTGGGCGTTGCACCCGTGGAGGATGACGGCGTGGATTTCGCCCAGCGGATGAAGGAGATCCACAAGGAACTGCTGGAATTGCAGGCAGAGTCCAACCGCCTGATGGAAACCATCTCGAGGAATCTGGAGGAGATGGGGGTATGAAGTGGGAAATTGCAAAATTAGGGAAGATTGCTATAATCAGAACAGGAAAACTGGATTCTAACGCTGCAGTTATAGGTGGAAGATATCCATTTTTTACTTGTGATCCAAATACATTATCGATTGATGTATGGGCATATGATACAGAAGCCGTTTTGCTTGCGGGGAATAATGCAAGTGGAAATTATACAGCGAAGTACTATAAAGGCAAGTTTAATGCTTATCAAAGAACATACATAATTGAGAGTGCTGATGAAGAAAAGCTAAATATAAGGTATTTTTGTTATGCACTGAATCAGCAATTACGATTACTAAAAACGATGTCAAGCGGTTCGACAACGAAGTTTTTAACCGTTAGAATGTTGGATAACCTAGATATCCCTTTGCCCAGTATAAATATACAAACTGAAATAGTAAATATTCTCTCCGCTTACGATGACCTGATTGAAAACAACCAGAAACAAATCAAACTGCTAGAAGAAGCAGCCCAGCGGCTTTATAAAGAGTGGTTTGTGGATTGGCGCTTTCCGGGGCATGAAAACACGAAAATTGTGGACGGCGTGCCGGAGGGGTGGAATGAAAAAACATTGTCTCAGGTTGCAAATGTGATTATGGGTCAAAGTCCAAAGTCTGAGTTTTATAATTCGGAGAAAAAAGGATTGCCATTTCACCAGGGGGTTGGCAGCTATGGTGTGCGGTTCGTGATGGATGATATTTATTCTACATCGTATACTCGAATAGCAGAACCAAACAGTATTCTTTTTAGTGTTCGGGCACCAGTGGGAAGACTGAATATTACTAAGAATAAAGTTGTGATTGGACGAGGTCTTGCGGCAATAAATCAAACGGATGGATGTCAAAGCTATCTGTATTACCTATTGAAAAACAGGTTCTTCAAGGATAATATTGTTGGAAATGGCTCTATCTTTGCGTCTGTTTCGAAAGATGAACTGTTAAACCAGAAATTTTTGATACCGGAACGGAATTTGATGATGCAATTTGAGAAAATAGTATCACAGATGGATAAACAAATAGAAAATCTGGATTCTAAAAATAAAAAGCTAATAGAAGCACGAGATAGATTGCTGCCCAAATTGATGAGCGGGGAAGTTGAGGTGTGATTTTATGGAAATACATTCGGTGCAAGACTATATTACATTGTTGGAAAAATTAAAGGAATTATATACTTATGATGAGCCAATTGCGACAAATCCAATATTTGGGAAACGAACATATATTCCGGACTTTATCTATCGGGGACACGGTAGGAAAGACTATAAATTACTGCCAGGAGTTTTACGAACAAAAAATCTTCCGACGGGAGAACTGGTTACGGAATATTCCCAGATGGAGTATAATATATTAAATGATTTCATATCTGAAGCATGCCGTTTTATACAAAATGTGTCGGATGAAGACACGCTGTCATGGATGGAAATCGCACAACACTTTGGAACTCCAACGAGACTTCTTGATTTTACGGAAAATCCATTGGTTGCATTATACTTTGCATGTTGTGAAGCTAAACAAGAAGATGCATGTGTCTGGATTATAGATAAAGTTGGATATTTTAAAGAATTACACTATATAAAAACGGCTGTTTTAGAAATGGAATCGCGTGCAAGAATTCAGGATATATTATATACACAAATTATTGCATGAGATGCAAATGTTATGAGCAATGATTGTGGAGATTATCCGTGGATTTATAAGCCGCATTATAGAGAAGAACGAATGAATACGCAGGCAAGTATTTTTATGCTTTGGGGATATGATAGAAGAGCATTGACAGCGATGCTTGAGCCGGATAATTATATAAAGGATAAAGATGTGGACAATAAAGGATGTGGATTTATAGGCTGCATTGATATCCCTGCAAAATATAAAGGCATAATATTAAAACAACTCGCAATTTGTGGGATTAGCGAAAAGTACATTTATCCTGGAATAGATGGAGCTGGAAAATATGTCAAGGAGAAATATTCGTATCATGGATGAGGTAGAATGGAATGATTGTGCGACCAATGACGGTGTATAAGTATAAGACTGTCTCGACGAAACAAGACTTTGAGAGGCTAAAAGATATCATACTTAACAATCGAATTTATATGGCATCGCCATTAGCACTAAACGACCCAATGGAAGCAAATTCTGTTCAAATGAGTCTTGGAGTTGCTGGTTCTGGCTATATAAGAGATTGCGGTAAAATACATTCATATATTGAGAGTAAACAAGCAGAGTACAGAGTGCTCTCATTGTCGGCTGTACCAAATTCAATGATTATGTGGGCACACTATGCGAGAGAATATAGCGGGTGCTGTCTTATTTATTCAACTGAAAAAACTTTATCTGATATTAGACCGGTTATATATACGGATTTAACCTTTGAATTTGGAGAGTTTTCAGATGAAGATATGTCCCAGGCTATTCAGGAATCATTACAGTTTAAGAGAAGAGACTGGGCCTATGAAAATGAATGGAGACTTATTCAAAAAGACGAGGCGGGATTTTTGAATTACGGAGTGGAAGAACTTTTGGGAGTTATTGTCGGCGAAAACATGAAACGAACGATGGCAAACAGAATAGAAAAACTTTGCAAAGAAAGAAATATTGCATGCTTTCGCACATATACAATGAAAAGCTGGAATGACATAGCATTTATTACACGGGATATGTCTAAACTGTTTTCTGATAAAGGAACTGAATATATAACGCCATACGATATGAGAGAACATATTACAAAGAAATTTGGTGAAGAAAAGTGTACACAAAATGAATATGATTTGTTTTTTGATTTGAATGAAAAAATATTAAGAACACTTAGATAAAATGAGGTGATTCTATGAGCCGCGAATACTCCGAAAATGTCCTTGTTCAGAACAGCGCAGGCAATTTGCTGCAAAATGTTCTGGGCTGGGAGGTCGTGCTGGCTTACAACTCCGAAAAGCTGGGGCCGGACGGGACGTTAGGCCGCACCAGCTATAGGGAAGTGCTGCTGACCCGGTATTTTCGGCAGGCGCTTTTGCGGCTGAACCCGTGGCTCACCCCGAACCAGCTGGACGAGGTGCAGAAGAAATTCACGGCACATGTTTCCACCGCATCCCTGATGCAGATCAATGAGGAAAAGTATTTTCTGCTGCGGGATGGCATCCCGGTGACGGTCAAGCGGCCGGATGGCCGCACCGAAATCCGAAGCGCGGCGGTGATCGACTTCAAAAACCCGGAAAACAATCATTTCCTCGCCGTAAAAGAAATGAAGATCCACTCGCAGCTGTACCGCCGCCGGACAGACATTGTGGGCTTTGTCAATGGCATTCCGCTGCTGTTCATCGAGCTGAAAAAGCCCACCGTGGATGTGCAGAACGCCTACATAGACAATTATCGGGATTACCTCGATACCATTCCGCAGTTGTTTTACTATAATGCCTTTCTTATGCTGTCCAATGGATTGGAAGCCAAGGTGGGCACGCTTGGCAGCAAGTACGAGTTTTTCCACGAGTGGAAGCGTCTGAAGGAGAGCGATGCAGGCAGCGTGGAGCTGGAAACCATGCTGCGGGGCATCTGCGAGAAAAAGACCTTCCTCGATCTGCTGGAAAACTTCATCCTTTACGACTATTCCGGTGGGTGCACCACCAAGATTCTGGCCCGCAACCACCAGTATCTCGGCGTCAACGAGGCCGTCAGTGCTTACGAGAACCGCAAGCTGAAAGACGGCAGGCTGGGTGTGTTCTGGCACACGCAGGGGTCAGGCAAAAGCTACTCCATGGTCTTTCTGGCGCAGAAGATCCGGCGCAAGTTTGCAGGCTCGCCCACTATTGTGGTACTGACCGACCGTGACGAGCTGAACCGGCAGATCAGCGATACCTTTGAAAACTGCGGTCTGCTGGGCAAGACAAAGGCTTCGCAGTTCATTGCATCCAGCGGTACAGACCTTGTAAAAAAGCTACAGGGCAACCCCAGCTTTGTGTTTACCCTGATCCAGAAGTTCAACCTGCCCAAGGAGCCGCCCATCTACCCGGATCACGACATTCTGATTTTGTCGGATGAAGCCCATCGCAGCCAGTACGGCATTTTTGCAGACAACATGATGCACCTGCTGCCCACGGCGTCCCGCATCGGCTTTACCGGTACACCGCTGCTGGCGGATGACCATATTACCGAGCGCACCTTTGGCGGGTATTTGTCGGTGTATGATTTCAAGCGGGCAGTGGAGGACGGCGCAACGGTGCCGCTGTACTATGAGAACCGCGCGGATAAGATCGCCCAGTTGGACAAGCCGGAGATCACAGGGCGGATTTTGGATGCCATTGAAGCTGCCGACCTTGATCCTTCGCAGGAGGAAAAGCTGGAACGCGAGTTTGCAAAGGAGATCCATATTCTCACCGCAGATGAACGGCTGCGCTCCATTGCAAAGGACTTTGTGGAGCATTACTCTGACCTTTGGACCAGCGGTAAGGCGATGTTTGTCTGCCTGAATAAGGTCACCTGTGTGCGGATGTACAACTATGTGCAGGAATACTGGCGGGCAAAGATCAGGGAACTGGAAGCCCGGCAGGGCATAGTGACCCAGCAGGAAGCACAGGAGCTTGCCCGCAAACTGGCATGGATGAAAGAAACCGAAATGGCAGTGGTGATCAGTCAGGAGCAGAACGAGGTGCAGACCTTCAAAAAGTGGGGGCTGGATATTCTGCCGCACCGTGCCAAAATGGAAAAGCGGGAGCTGGATAAAGAATTCAAGGACAGCAAGAATCCGTTCCGGGTGGTGTTCGTCTGTGCCATGTGGCTGACGGGCTTTGATGTAAAGTGTCTGTCCTGTCTGTATCTGGACAAGCCGTTGAAAGCCCATACCTTGATGCAGACTATTGCTCGTGCAAACCGTGTTTCGGAGGGCAAGAGCAACGGCCTGATCGTGGACTATATTGGTATCGTAAAGGCGCTGCGCAAGGCTCTGGCAGATTATACGGTCAGCAAGAACAGCCCGGCGGGCATTGACCCAACGGTGGACAAAACCGAGCTGATTCAGCGTATTTGCACGGTCATCGGAAAAACGGACGGCTTTCTGGCAGAACACGGGTTCCGGCTGCAGGAATTGGTGGACGCACAGGACTTTGAAAAGATGAGCCTTGTACAGGATGCAGTCAACGCGATATGCGAGACGTTGGAAACCAAGAAAACCTTCCAGACCTATGCGTCTGAACTGGCGCGGCTGTTCCGCTACGCAGACCGTGACGATGTGGACGATGCCGTGCGCGCCCGGAAAAACGCAATTCTCGCCATCTACGAGGGCTTGCAGCAGAAGCGGAAACACGCGGACAATACCGACCTGATGGTGCAGATCAACGGCATCGTCAACGAGTACATCCATGTGGAAAAGCCGGATCAGGAGGCTGTACCTTCCCGGCAGTTTGACATCAGCAAAATTGACTTTGACCTGTTGAGCCGGGAGTTCACCCACACCCGGCGGAAGAATCTCTTGCTGCGTGATCTGGATGAACTGGTAAACCAGCAGCTGGCGAAAATGCTGTTTGCAAACCCGCAGCGCATTGATTATTATGACCGCTATCAGGAGATTATCGATGCCTACAATGCGGAGCAGAACCGTGCGACCATCGAGAAAACCTTCATGGATCTGATGGAGCTTGCAAGTTCACTGGACACGGAGCAGCAGCGCTATGTGCGTGAGGGCTTTTCCAGCGATGAGGAACTTTCAGTGTACGATTTGCTGTTTTCGGAGAACCTCACGAAGCAGGAAATTGAAACGATCAAGAAGGTGTCTGTGGACTTGTTGACAAAAATCAAACAGCAGATCGCCAAACTCGACCATTGGACGGACAAGCAGGAAACTAAGGCGATTGTGGATAACCTGATTCGCAATACCCTTTGGCAAGAACTTCCCAATAGCTATGATGTAAGCGATATCCAGACCTACCAGAAGAAAATCTACGAGTATGTATATATGCGCTACCCGGAAGTAGCATAACGCAAAAATCACCCCAGAGAGAACGCACAAGAGGCTATTCTCTCTGGGGTGATTGCGTATCAAATCATCTGAAAATGCTTCAATGCTTCCACAATCGCATCCTCTTTTTCCTTCGGACACTGGGGCTGCTTCGCATTTTCATTTTTCGCTTTATGGTAATTCTCTCGCTCGATGATGCCATACTTCTGCTTCACCTGTGCGATATAGAGATTAGAAACCTTGAGTTGATAGTGCTCCCACACATAATCCCGAATCTGATCGTAAGTCGCCTTGCTCTCCGCAGCAGTCACATCCAGCTCCTCCATGTTAACGTCCACTTCGATATGCCACTCGACATTGAGTTTGGTCAAAAGAAGAACCGCTTCGCAATGGCACGAAGGTTTTTGTTGTTATATCACTGGGGACTGTCACACCCGCCGTTCTGGCGGGTGTTTTTGTTTTGGTGCTCCGTGAGCTGCTGAGGAGTCGAACAGGGCGGCAGTACCGCAGTACCAGCCCGATGGCCGATGCGGAACGCGGATGCCGTGCGTTCGTCATCCTCGGTGGAATCACTCTCATTATACCAGTGGTTTGCCCGGTGTTTGAATGCCCTGCGAACAGCCCGCCTGCCCCTCATACAGGGCAGGCATAAAAAAACACGGTGCGTGTGCATCGTGGTTTCAACAAATGTTGGCGCGGCCATTACGGCACAATTTCCACGCCGGGCAAAACGTCCATGTAAAAACACAGCCGGTACTGGCGCGGGCAGATAGAATGCATTTTGAACTGTTCCGGGCTGGTCACTGCGGTCAGCATGGCCAGCATCAAAACAAGCAGCTTCTTCATTGCGTTCTCCTAAAAATGGGCATAAAAATACCACGGTGCAGAATTTGTATGCGCTGAATACTCTGGGCGGTGATCTCCCTGTATCTCGGGCTGTTTCTTTCGGTGTGGCATTGTTTTTCTCAGATTGCAAGGCACTTGCCACCGCAGCCGTCCGTTTCCCGTTCCGCCGTTTACAAAAATATTTTTGAAATAGGGCTTGCTTTTTCCATCTTATCCTGCTATAATAATCAAGCGCTGTTAAGGCAGAGGCACAAATGAATATGGGAGCTTTCCCGAGTGGCCAATGGGGACAGACTGTAAATCTGCTGCTTAATGCTTCGGTGGTTCGAATCCACCAGCTCCCACCAAAAAGCTGTGGCAAAAATGTGTCACAGCTTTTTTTGTTGTATCGCTAAAAAATGACGAGCTCATCAGCCCCTTTTTTCAAACGTTTTTACAGTGTTGTCCAACACATAAAGAGGAAAACCACAAATGTGCACTCAAGAATTAAAAATTGGCACAATTCCGGCTGTACTGTACGGCAAACCGGCCCCCAACATCTGGTTGTTCGTGCATGGCCAGGGCGGTAATAAAACGGAAGCCGCAGCATTTGCGGCACTTGCCGCCCCAACCGGCTGGCAGGTGCTGGGCATTGACCTGCCGGAACATGGAGACCGCACGGGGGAAACTGACTTTACTCCCTGGCAGGTGGTGCCGGAGCTGCAAACGGTGCTGGCCTATCTGCAGCAGCACTGGCAGGGGATTCGGCTGCGGGCCAACAGCATCGGGGCCTATTTTTCCATGCTGGCTTTTGCCGGGGCAACGATTGAAAAAGCGCTGTTTGTTTCGCCGATTGTGGATATGGAACGGCTGATCTGTGATATGATGCAGTGGGCAAAAGTAACGCCGGAGCAGCTTTGCGAAAAAGGTGAGATCACCACAGAATTTGGGCAGACCCTTTCGTGGCGGTACCTGTGTTGGGTGCGCCAACACCCGCTGGATGGCTGGCAGATCCCCACAGCAATCCTGTACGCCGGGCAGGACACCATGACAAGCCGGGACACGGTGACGACGTTCGCCCAAAAACACCATGCGGAACTGACGGTATACGAACCGGGCGAGCATTGGTTCCACACCCCGGCTCAGCTAGATGCCATGCAAACCTGGGAGCAGGCACACCGGTAAGAGCCGCTCAAGGCTTGAACCATGAGAAAGAGAGAGGAAAGACCATGGCCATTACAATGTTGGCGGGGTACCTGGTTATTATTAACGCGGCGGCGCTGCTGGTGATGGCGGAGGACAAACGCCGAGCCAAGCGGCACCAGTGGCGCGTGCCGGAAGCCGCACTGTTTGGCGCAGCCCTGCTGGGCGGCAGCGCCGGGGCATGGGCGGGCATGTATCTGTTCCACCACAAAACCAAGCATTGGTATTTTGTGGTGGGTATACCGCTGATTCTGGCCGCACAGCTGGCTGCTGGGGTGTGGCTGGCAGGGAACAGAGGCCTGGTTTGAACAATCGGAACGCTCTGCCGGAGCAATAACGGTGCCGCAGCACCGGGACCCCGGCAGAACATTTGACTTTTTGGGTTAGCCATGATAAACTAATGGTGCCTGATCAAAACAAACAAGGCGTTCCCCAGAAAAAAATACGACGGTTCGGCAACGCACCGCCGTTTTTATGAATCAAATGTTAGTCAAATCTAACATTTGTTGACCAAGGAAGTGCAAAAAAGCTCAATGTCAAAACAAACCGATAACAAGCAATTCTGGCAGCGGTGGGCCAGCTGCTATGGCCCGCTGATGCAAAGCAGCGAGCCGCTGTATGCTGCCATTGCGCAGCAGATGCAGCCGCACCTGACGCCGGAAATGAACGTGCTGGAACTGGCCTGCGGGTCTGGCCAGCTCAGCTTCCGGCTTTCCCGCCTGGTGCGGGACTGGGAGGCTACGGATTTTTCGCCCAAAATGATCGCCCAGGCAAAGCTGAAACCCCGCGGGGCGGGGCTGCACTTTTCGGTGCAGGAAGCCACCAGCCTGCCCTATGCGGACGAAACCTTTGATGCGGTGCTGATCGCCAACGCCCTGCACATTATGCCCCGGCCGGAAAAGGCTCTGGCAGAAATTTACCGGGTGCTCAAGCCCGGCGGCCAGCTGTTTGCCCCAACCTTTGTGCATGGCGAGGTACCCCGCACCCGGCTGCGCATGCTTGCCATGCGGTGCGCGGGGCTGCAAATCTATAACAGCTGGATGGTGCCGCAATACCTGGCATTTTTGCAGGCGGGCGGCTTTGCCGTGCAGGAACATGCCCTGCTGGGGGATACCCTGGCCCCGCTGTGCTATGCCCGCGCTGTGCCGGACAAAACGCGCGTGACACAGCGCTGAAGCAATCCACCCCAGAACAGAACGATATAATGAAAGGCTGATACCATGATCAACAAAAAACTGCTTTCATTTGACCCCGCCGCCATTCTGTTGAGAGCGGGAGGGTGAGCTGATGGCAAAACAGACGGTTGCAGAAAAGCGGGACGGCGAAAAGCTGCTGGTCAGCGAGATGATCGCCCTGTACTGTCGCAAAAACCACCATACGGTGAAAGGCAGCCTGTGCCCGCAGTGCCAGGCCCTGCATGATTATGCCTTGCAGCGCATTGAACGCTGCCCCTTTATGGAAACCAAAACCTTTTGCTCCGCCTGCAAAGTACACTGCTACAAGCCCGAAATGCGTGAGCAGATCCGCACCGTTATGCGCTGGAGCGGCCCCCGCATGCTGTTCGTCCACCCCGTGCTGGCCATCCGGCATATGAAGGAAACGATGAAGGCGAAGAAGAGTTAGGAGTTAGGAGTTAGCAAAACGCGCACAGCGCTGGATGAACCAGACGCTGTG
>OJNO01000366.1_pt1 | contig 23600 bp, 17 predicted proteins | sample 1597761 | NCBI WGS metagenome assembly OJNO01 (sample SAMN00265071, study PRJEB22529) | human gut metagenome
ACCGTGGGGCGTTCCCGGACTTTCGGGGACGCCCCGATTCTTTGAAAGGAGGTGCTTTTCGTGAGCGACAACTGGGTCGTACAGAACCTTGAAAACGCATTGGAAACCTGGAATGAAAAATTAGCCGAGATCTGGCAGCTCATCACGACAACGCCGCAGGACTTCAAGGGCGGCGGGATTTGGGGCGTGATCGTCAATATCAATGGTGCGGTGCAGGCAATCGGGCTTGCCCTGCTTGTGCTGTTCTTCGTTGTGGGCGTGGTAAAGACCTGCGGATCGTTTACGGAGGTCAAGAAGCCGGAACACGCCCTGAAGCTCTTTATACGCTTTGCCATTGCCAAAGGAGCCATCACCTACGGTATGGAACTGATGCTCGCCCTGTTCAACATCGTGCAGGGGACGATCTCTACCATTATGAGTTCGGCGGGCTTTTCTTCGCCGCAACAGACAACGCTGCCGGCTGAAATGATCACCACCATCGAGGACTGCGGCTTCTTTGAATCAATCCCACTATGGGCGGTGACGCTCATCGGTGGGCTGTTTATCACCGTGATGTCCTTCATCCTCATTATGACCGTGTACGGGCGCTTCTTTAAGCTGTATATGTATACGGCGCTTGCGCCCATCCCCCTGTCTACCTTTGCCGGTGAGCCTTCGCAGAATGTGGGCAAGTCCTTCATCAAAAGCTACTGTGCTGTTTGCTTGGAGGGCGCAGTCATTGTGTTGTCCTGCATCATCTTCTCCCTGTTTGCATCCTCGCCGCCCGTGGTCAATCCCGATGCAGCGGCGGTCACGCAGGTGTGGAGCTATGTGGGAGAGCTGCTCTTTAATATGCTCGTCCTCGTAGGCGCAGTCAAGATGAGCGACCGCATTATCCGTGAGATGATGGGGCTGTAAGGAGTGTGCAATGAAACGAAACACAAAAATCTATTCACCCTTCAAGGGATACACCCTTGAGGACTGCGATTGCAGATACTGTCTTTACTACGGCGGCAAACGCAGGCGGAGGGTTCTCTGCCTTGCCGATGTGTGCGTCTGCAAAAGCGAAATTGAGGAAGCACGCCGCCGGGAAAGGAAAAGACGATGAACCAAGACGAATTACAAAACACCGTCCTGTGCGGCGATGCGCTGGAGATGCTGAAAAGGCTTCCTGACGAGTGCGTACAGATGTGCGTCACCAGCCCTCCCTACTACGGGCTTCGTGACTACGGTGCCGAGGGACAGATCGGCTGTGAACAAACGCCGTTTGAATATATAGACCGCCTGACCGAAATCTTCCGTGAGGTGCGCCGTGTGCTGAAAAGCAACGGGACACTTTGGCTGAACATTGCCGACAGCTACGCCGGAAGCGGCAAGGGCGTTTGGAGCAAAAGCCTTGCCGAACGCCCCAAAAGCAAACAGACCTACCACAGCCTCAATACCGATGAGAACGCCGCACTCCCAAAGAAATGGGACGGCATTAAGGAAAAGGATATGATCGGCATCCCGTGGCAGCTTGCCTTTGCACTTCGTGCGGACGGCTGGTATCTGCGGAGTGATATTATCTGGCAGAAGCCTAACTGCCTGCCGGAGGCTGTGAAGGACAGGCCGACCAAATCCTATGAGCATATCTTCCTGCTCTCCAAATCACCCCATTACTACTACGATGCTGCGGCGATCTCCGAGCCGGTCGCACCGGTCACGGTGGAGCGCAACAAGCGGGCGGTCAGCGATAGGACGAAATACGCAAAGGGTGTCGGCGGCGCAAAGCCGCAGGCGCTCTTTCTGCCCCGTTCCCACAGCGATATGCCGACAAAGCGCAACAAGCGGGATGTGTGGAGCGTCAGCACCAATTCCCACAGGGGTTACGGACACTTCGCCATGTACCCCGAACGGCTGATCGAGCCGTGCATTTTGGCAGGCTCGCCGGAGCAGGGGCTTGTCCTTGACCCGTTCTTCGGCAGCGGCACGACGGGAGCCGTGTGCAAGCGTCTCTCCCGCCGCTATCTCGGCATCGAGCTGAACCCCGAATACTGCGAGACAGCAAAAACAAGAATCCAACAGACGAAGGAGGAACTGTATCTTGGAAGTAAAAATCAACCGTGAAATACGCAACTACACGGAAGCGATGTTCTTTGGACTGTCCCTCAGACAGTTCATTTTTTCTGTCCTTGCCTGCGGCGTTGCGGTGGGCGTGTATTTTCTGCTCAAGCCCCATTTCGGCACGGAAACGGTATCGTGGATGTGCATTTTAGCCGCCGCACCCTTTGCGGCGCTGGGTTTTATTAAGTACAACGGAATGACCGCAGAGAAGTTCGTGTGGTCGTGGATCAAATCGGAGTTTCTGATGCCGAAAAAGCTCGTATTCCGTTCCACCAACACCTATTTTGAGCTGATGAAGCCCAGTATGGAACTCAAGAAGAAGGAGGTATTGAAAGCCAATGATTAAAACACTGAATATCCTGCTCAAGCAGGACAAGGAACGCTTCGTCGTACCCAAGGGCGTACAGGATGTCATTCCCGTCAAAGCGATTTACGATGATGGCATCTTTCAGGTGGGCAGGGACAAGTTCACAAGATCCTTCAAGTTCACCGACATCAACTATGCCGTCGCCAGCCGTGAGGACAAGGAGGCGATGTTCCTCGAATACTCCGAGCTGCTCAATTCTCTTGACAGCGGGGCGACCACCAAGATCACCATCAACAACCGCCGTCTGAACCGGCTGGACTTTGAGAAGACCATCCTTATGCCCCTCAAGGGCGACGCCCTCGACGAGTACCGGGAGGAATACAACAAAATGCTCCTTGAGAGAGCGATGGGCGCAAACGCCTATACGCAGGAGAAGTATATCACCATCTCCGTGAACAAGAAGAATGTGGAGGAAGCAAGAAGCTATTTTGCCCGTGTGGGCGCAGACCTGATCGCCCACTTCGGCAGGCTTGGCAGCAAGTGCGTGGAGATGGAAACCGACGAACGCCTCCGCATTTTCCATGACTTCTACCGTGCGGGCGAGGAAACCAGCTTCCGCTTTGATATGAAGGAAACCCGCAAAAAGGGACACGACTTCAAGGACTTCATCTGCCCCGACTCGATGGAGTTTGAAAAGGACTATTTCAAGATCGGGGAACGCTACGGCAGGGTGCTGTTCCTGCGTGAGTATGCGTCGTATATCAAGGACGCTATGGTGGCGGAGCTGACCGACCTCAACCGCAACCTGATGCTGTCCATTGATGTAGTTCCCGTCCCCACCGACGAAGCCGTCCGGGAAGCGGAGAACCGTCTACTGGGCGTGGAAACCAATGTGACCAACTGGCAGCGCAGACAGAACTCCAACAACAACTTCTCCGCACAGGTTCCCTATGACCTTGAACAGCAGCGCAAGGAGATGAAGGAGTTTCTCGATGACCTGACCACCCGTGACCAGCGTATGATGTTCGCCGTCCTTACGATGGTACACACGGCGGACAGCAAGGAGCAGCTTGACAGCGACACCGAAGCCCTGCTGACCACCGCAAGAAAGCACCTTTGCCAGTTCGGTGTGCTGAAGTTCCAGCAGCTTGACGGGCTGAATACGGTGATGCCCTTCGGCACTCGGAAGATCGACACCTTCCGCACCCTCACCACCGAGAGCCTTGCGGTGTTTATCCCATTCCGGGTGCAGGACATCTACCACGAAAACGGCATTTACTACGGGCAGAATGTCATTTCCAAGAATATGATCATTGCCGACCGCAGGCAGCTTCTCAACGGCAACGAGTTTATCCTCGGCGTGTCGGGCGGCGGCAAGTCCTTTGCCGCAAAGGGTGAGATCATCAATCAGATGCTCTCCGGCAATGCAGATATTATCATCATCGACCCCGAACGGGAGTATTCGCAGCTTGTAAAGGCAATGGGCGGCGAGATCATCAACATCTCCGCCACCTCTCCCACCCACATCAATGCGATGGATATGAACCGGGAGTACGGTGACGGTGCAAACCCCGTCATCCTGAAATCCGAGTTCATTATGTCCCTGTGTGAGCAGCTCATCGGCGGCAACAACCTTGGTGCAGTGCAGAAATCCATCATCGACCGCTGTACGGCAAGCGTCTACCGCACCTATCAGCAGAACGACTACAAGGGAGAGGTTCCCACCTTGCAGGACTTCCGGGCGGAGCTGCTCAAACAATCCGAGCCGGAGGCGCAGGAGATCGCCCTTGCCATCGAGCTGTTTACCAACGGCTCTTTGAACACCTTTGCCAAGCACACCAATGTGGATACCGACAACCGACTCATCTGCTACGACATCCTTGACCTCGGCAAGCAGCTTATGCCCATCGGGATGCTGGTGGTATTGGACTCCATCCTCAACCGCATTACACAGAACCGTGCAAAGGGCAAAAATACCTTCATCTTCATTGATGAAATCTATCTCCTGTTCCAGCATGAATACAGCGCCAACTTCCTATTCACGCTTTGGAAGCGAGTACGAAAGTACGGTGCTTATGCGTCCGGCATTACGCAGAATGTGGACGACCTCTTGCAGAGCCATACGGCGAGAACGATGCTGGCAAACTCCGAGTTCATCATTATGCTCAATCAGGCGTCCACCGACCGCATTGAGCTGGCAAAGCTCCTGAACATCTCGGACACCCAGCTTTCGTATATCACCAATGTGGACGCAGGACACGGACTCATCAAGGTCGGCTCCAGCCTTGTGCCGTTTGCCAACAAGTTCCCCAAAAACACAAAGCTCTACAAGCTGATGACCACCAAATTATCCGACATTGCGAATTGACAAAGCTGGCAACAAAGAAAGGAAATCCAATGAAAAAGACAATTTCAATTATTCTCATTGCGGTGTTTGCTGCCGTCCTCGGCTCAAGCACCTTTTATATTGTCCGGCACAACAAGGAGGCGGACAAGCAGGCGGAATTATATCACAACCTTGCCTCCGTGGTGGAGGCCGCAGCGCAGACGGATGCCGAAGCGGAACCCACCGAGCCGATTCCGTATTCCGAGGAGAAGACCATTCTGCCGGAGCTTGCCGAGCTGTTCGGGCAGAACGGCGACTTGGTGGGCTGGATCAGCATTGCGGATACCAACATCAACTATCCCGTGATGCAGTCTGTAAACGAGCCGAACTTCTACCTGAAGCACGGCTTTGACAAGGAATACTCCGAGTACGGCTGTCCCTATGTGCAGGAGGACTGCGATGTGCAAAAGCCCTCCGACAACCTTGCTATCTACGGGCATCACATGAAAAACGGCTCTATGTTCGCCCATCTTGACAAATTCAAGAGCGAGAGCTTTTGGAGCGAGCATAAGACCATTGCTTTTAACACGCTGACGGACAGGCAGGAGTATGAGATCGTTGCCGTGTTCCGCACGGTGGTCTACACCGACAGCCCCGATGCGTTCAAGTATTACCGCTTCGTGGATGCGGGAAATGCCAACGAGTTTGACAGCTTCATTGCCAAGTGCAAGGAGCTGTCCTTCTACGATACCGGTGTGACCGCCGCATACGGCGACAAACTCATTACCCTGTCCACCTGCGAGTACAGCCGCAACAACAGCCGCCTTGTGGTGGTGGCAAAGCGTATAGTAGAGGGCGGTGATGCGGATGCTGCCCAGACTTACGCCGAAGCATCGGCAGAGAGCCAACGCCCTGATTAAACGGCTGTGCGCCAATTATGAAGGCGGCAACTGCCTTGCGCTGGATGACGGCGAGCCTTGCGTCTGTGTGCAGAGCATTTCCTATTCGCTGCTCTGCAAGTATTTCCGCAATGCCGTTTTGCCGGCAGAGCCGATGCTGGAGGCTAATATTCTCGGCACACGCCTTGAAAGGTGCGTGTCCTGCGGTGCGCCTATCCTCAAGAAAGGCAACCGCAAGAAATACTGCGACAGGTGCGCCGTAAGAGCCTACAAAAAGCAGCAGGCGGAATACGCCCGCAGGAAACGGGCAGAGTCGAAAAATAGAGGCTGAGAAAGTCAGTCACAGCAAGGCTTTTCAGCTCCCGCACTTTGGGGGGCAAGGTGTTGATACCTTTGCCCCTCTTTTTCAATTCAGGGGCGTTTTGATGCGCCCCGGAAAGGAGGGAAAATGCCTAAAATCAAAACAAGAGATGTGGTGAAAGGCACGATCAAGAAGATAGACAAGGCGGCGATTGCTGCCGACCGGATGCGCTCCGCCTATGTGCAGACCAAGGAGAAGGCGGAACACGCCACCCATCCCGAAGAACACAGCGCAGAGGAATACGCCTCCGGCCGCATCGAGGGCGGCGTAGACCGCATGACCCACGAAGCGGCGCATCAGTTCGATAAGCAGGGACGCAAGGGGCTGGCTGAAACCAAGCGGAATGTATCCAAGGCAAAGGACAGCATCAGGCAGTTCAAAGAGAAACGGGCGGCAGAATCGTTGAAACGGCAGTCTGTCCGTGCTTCCGGCAATAAGACTATTAAGACGGTGGAGCAGACGGAAAAGACCGTCAAGCAATCCGCCCGTTCTGCCGGAAAGAAAACGGTCAAGACCGCAGGCAAAGGTACGGCGAAAGCGGCGCAGAAATCGGTCAAGACCACTAAGACCGCCATTAAAACCACCCGGCAGGCGGCAAAGACGGCACAGAAAACCGCACAGGCGACCGTGAAAGCCACACAGAAAGCGGCACAGGCCGCCAAAGCCGCAGCCAAGGCGACCGCCGCCGGTGTGAAGGCCGCTGTCAAAGCAACCGTTGCGGCGGTCAAGGCGATCATAGCGGCAGCAAAAGCATTGGTAGCGGCCATTGCCGCAGGCGGATGGGTCGCCGTTGTGGTTATCATTGTCATCTGCCTGATTGCGTTGATCTGCGGTTCTGTGTTTGGGATATTCTTCTCCGGTGAGGATTCCGGCACGGGACAGTCCATGCGGACAGCCGTGCAGGAGATCAACACGGAATACGACAACAGGCTGTTGGAGATACGAAACGGTACTTCCTATGATACACTTGAAATGTCGGGAAGCCGTGCCGTATGGAAGGAAGTCCTTGCGGTTTACTCGGTCAAGGTCAACACCGATCCCGACGAGCCGATGGAGGTCGCCACGGTGGACGATACCAAAAAGCAGCTTCTCAAGGATATATTTTGGGAGATGAACAGCATATCCTCCCGCACGGAAAGCCATTCGGAAACGGTCATCACCGAAACCGATGACGGCAACGGCAACATCGTGCAGACCGAAACCACCGAAACGAGAACGACACTGTATATAACCGTGTCGCATAAGCCGGTGGAGGAAATGGCTGACCAATACGGCTTCAATGAAGAACAGCGAGAATACCTTGCGGAGCTGCTGGAGGACAAGAACAACTCCCTTTGGGCGGCTGTCCTCTACGGCATCCATTACGGCGACGATCAGATCGTGACCGTTGCCTTGTCGCAGGTGGGCAATGTGGGCGGTGAGCCTTACTGGTCTTGGTACGGCTTCGGGAGCCGTGTGGAGTGGTGTGCCTGCTTCGTGAGCTGGTGCGCCAACGAGTGCGGCTATATTGAAACCGGCGTAATTCCGAAATTTGCAGGCTGCGTCAACGGCGTTCAATGGTTCAAAGACCGTGGACAGTGGATCGACGGCTCTGCTGAGCCTGTTTCCGGAATGATTATCTTCTTTGACTGGGACAACAAGGGCAGCTCCGGTCCGCAAGACGGGCAGTCCGACCATGTAGGCATTGTGCAGAAGGTTGAAAACGGCATCGTCTATACCGTGGAGGGTAACTCAGGCGATAGCTGCCGTGTCAATCAGTACAGCGTAGGGCATTATGAGGTGCTTGGGTACGGAGTGCCTCAGTATTAGCCTGCACGGTATTGCACGAAAAGAGGGAAATGGCTGCCTGCGAGGGCAGCCAATACATACCCTGATGTGAGGAAAATGCGACAATTCGTTAAAACCAACGTCCGTGTGGGCTTGCTTTTATTCGGATATTCGTATATAATGTATCGTGTTGAGTATTATCCATGCGGAGGTGCGGTATGAACGGGATCAAGGGCTATATCTCCATTCGGGAGGCGTCCTACCGTTGGGGCGTGTCAGAGCGGCGGGTCAACCAATATTGCGCCGAGGGGCGGATCCCCGGCGCGTCCCGGTTCGGGCGCTCATGGGCGATCCCGGAAAATGCGGAAAAGCCGTCCGACCCGCGCTTTCAGGAACAGCACCGCGATCCCGACAGGACAAGCACCTGACGGATACCCCTCTGCATTTTAGCATCCGCAAAAAGGAAGTGAACGCTATGACCTGCGATGAGAGCTTGTACCGCCAATATCTGAGCGGCGATGACGAAGGGCTTAATGCCCTGATGAAAAAATACGGTGACCCCCTGACCCTGTATATTGACGGCTATCTGCACGACGTTCACGAGGCGGAGGAGCTGATGCTGGATGTTTTCGCCTATCTGTTCACGAAAAAACCGAAGATACAGGACGGCGGCTTCAAGGCGTATCTCTATAAGGCCGCGCGGAATATGGCGCTGCGCCATAAGAGCAAGCGAAAGCCCCTGTTCAGCCTTGATGCGCTTGCAGACGAGCCGGACGGACGGCTGCTAGCGGAGGAGGTCATCCGGACGGAGGAGCGAAACCGCATCCTGCATTTCTGCATGGATGAAATGAACCCGGACTATCGGGAAGTCCTCTATCTCACCTATTTTGAGGATATGAGCTACGCGCAGGCGGCGGAGGTCACGGGAAAAACGGTAAAACAGATCACCAATATGGTGTATCGTGGAAAAGAGAGCCTGCGAAGGCTCTTAGAACGGGAGGGGATCACAAATGCGGAGTCATGAGGAGCGCGTTGCGGAGACGAAGCGGCGCATCGCCAAAATTGAGCGGGAGAAACGGCTGCGGCGCAATACGATCACCATGGCTTCCGCCGTGGCGGCGTGCCTTGCGCTGCTCATTGGCGCGTCCCTCGCCATGCCTGGCATCGCCGCAAATATCCAGACAGGCGACTATTCCGGCTTTGAAACGGCGGCAAGCATCTTTCACGGCGGTGCGGCTTTGGGATACATCGTCATCGGGCTTTTGGCGTTTTTACTCGGCGTGTGTGTGACCGTTCTGTGCTTCTGGCTGCGGCAGATGAACCGGGAGGACGATCAGAACAACGAAAGCGAGGGGATTCATGGAGCTGATTGAGAACCTGCTGCAACTGCTGACCACGTTCGTCGGCGCGCTGCTTTCGGGCATATCCTACCGGAAAAGCGGACGACAGGCATATTTCCTGCTGCTGTGCTTCTACGGCTGCTTTGCCCTTGGCGCGCTCTACTGGACGCTGTATCTGCTGCTGTTCGATACCACGCCGCGGGTCTTTTATGTGTCGGAGTTCGGCTGGGTGGCCAGCCTCATCTTCCTGCGCATTTTGCAGGCCACTCTGGCGGGAGCAGATGAGCGAGGCTTCCGCTGCCGCAGGGCGTGGCTCGCGCCTGCGTTCGGTGTGCCGCTGCTGGCGTTCTACTGCATCTTCGGGGATATTCTCTCCAACCTGATCTGGTGCGGCATGATGATATGGCTCTCCTTCTGCGCCATTCGTGGGCTTGTCTATGCGAAAACGCAGACGGATACGGCGCGGAATATGCGGTACTTCCACATCGGCGTGCTGTGCTTTGCGTTCGCGGAGTATCTGCTCTGGACGGTGGGCTGCTTCTGGCCGGAAACCTCACCGGCAAGCCCCACCTTCTGGTGTGATATGCTGCTGACGCTTGCGATTCTGGGGCTGCTGCCCGCCACGAGAAAGGCGGTGGCTGCATGACCTACATCGAGAATATTTTTATCTGCATGGTGTCCCCGCTGCTGGTGGCCGCTTTGTGCATGGGCAGGCGGCAGCTTCGCTTCTTCCTGTTCTGCATTGCCGGGATGGGGGTGTGCCTGCTTTCGGCCTATATCAACACCTTCCTCGCGGCGGTGTGTCAGGCGGACGCCCTTGCCGCCACGGCGGAGATCGCGCCGGTGGTGGAGGAAATGATGAAGCTGCTGCCGCTGGTGTTCTATCTGCTGGTGTTCGAGCCGGAGGGGGATAAAATCAAGGCTGCCGCCATCACGGTTGCCCTGAGCTTTGCCACGTTTGAAAACGTGTGCTATCTCATTCAGAACGGCGCGGACCGCTTCTCCTTCATCTTCTTCCGGGGCTTCGGCACGGGCGCCATGCACGTCCTCTGCGGCTTGATCGTCGGCGGTGGCCTTGCATACACGTGGCAGCGGACGTGGCTGAAGATCGCAGGCACCTGTGGGCTGCTGGGCGCGGCCATCACCCTCCACGCTATCTATAATCTGCTCATCGCCTACGGCGGCGCGGCGCAGTACATCGCTTACGCCCTGCCGGTGCTGCTGGTGGCGGCGGGAAAGCTGTCCGCTTTCCGCTTATCGCGGATGAAATAACCGAATATCCACTCCCTGAGAGCTGCTTTTTGGCGGCTCTCAAAATTTTTTTGAAAAATTTTGCGTTTTGGGTGAGAGTTTTTTCGATTTTTTGTACCTATATAAGTGAAGGGGTTTTTAAGCCGCATTTCAAAAAATCCAGAGAGGAGGTTCAAACGAAATGTACGATACCGCAAGACGGGTCGCACTCGTCAAGCAGCGGGTGCGGGAAAACACCCGCCGGAGGCAGCGGCGCGGTATATATGGGTTGAGCGCAGCGTGTATGCTGCTGTTCGCGGTGATGATGCAGGCGGCGGATGTGTTTGCAGTGCAGGAGCAGACAGCCGCATGGGGCGTGTTCGGCGCGATGCTGCTACGGGAGGACGTGGGCGGCTATGTGCTGGTGGCCGTCGTCTCCTTTGCAGCGGCGGTGGTCGTTACCGTGTTTTGCACACGATTGAGAAAAAACAATAAACAGCAGGAACAAACCAAGGAGGATGAGGAAACATGAAGAAAAGATTTTTAGCGGCGCTGCTGAGCCTGTGCATGACGCTCACGCTGCTGCCAACTACGGCGTTTGCAGCGGTGAGCGATTCGCTGGGCAACACACCCGAGGAAAATCAGGCGATTTTGGAGCAGGTCTCTGCCCTGACCGGCGATAGCAGCGACCAGGTGCTTTCCATGCTGAACGCTTTGGGGCTGCTGGATGAAGACGGCAATTTCAAGGTGGATCAAACCATCACGCTGGACGGCCAGGTGTTGACACTGGCGGCTGTCATGGAGCTGCTGGAAAATCCCGCCACGGATCTCACCCGTATAGCCGACGTGGATGGGACTCCGGTGGCGCTGGGCGATTTGAAGACCATGATCCAAATCGAACAGGAGCTGCAGCGGATCAAGGACACCTATTTCTCCGGCAGGGAGTTTACCGGGGAAGCACTGGAGAATCTCAATAGCCTGATGGAGCAGCTGGAGCTGCAGGGCATCAGTTTGCAGTATTCCGCCTCTGCCACAAAGCCTGAGGGCGTTGAGACGGTGGATATGAGCGGCATGATGAGCCAAACGCTGGAGGATCTCGCAAGCAACAGCTGGAGCTCCGGGACTTTTACTGTATACGGCGGAAAACCGGTCGGCTTTTCCTACCGCATTCAAAAAGGCCAGCTCAGCGAGTATATCACCGGTGTGGAGGTCTCGATAGGCGGGAAGAGTAAGGTCGTCGAGCAAAGCGACGGGTCCTACAAGCTGACCTATGAGGTAGACGGCTACAGTTTAGGTGATCAGAAAATCACTGTCAAAGTTACAACCAAAGGAGGGAACCCAGACTGGCTCGAGGGTTCTTATTCCTATGGCAACCTGCTGGGGATGATTGAATTTTACGATGCGGAAAATCTGGTGTTCTATGACGGTGCCGCTTATGCCGACCACTGTCAGCTCAAGCTAATAAAGACGGTTGGCGCCCCCGCAATACAAACATCAATGACCGCGCCGAACTATGAGGAAAGATACGAAAGCACAACCACAATACAGGGGGATATGTATATTCCTTTGCTGGCAGATGAATACAATGCCCTCGGTGCCAATAATCCGGACTTCGTTGCGCTAAGCGATACCATCAGAATTCTGGATGGCGCTCGCAACTCGGTGCTTCCCGTCGGCTCCGACCCATTTTATCAACCATACCAAATCGACGCCAGCATCGAGTTTAACTGGAGTACCAGCGTAGCTGCCTATACTGGCCCTGCGCCGTATGGCTGGTATAAAAACCAGCCCTTTGCCCCGTTCTATCTGACGGAGTACATGTTCAATGGAACATCTCTGGAGCTCAGCAGCGACAAAACGAGAGCGCTGAACTGTACGATTAACAAGGGCGAAACGGTCAACATCTCCCTGCAGTCTACCACGCAAAACAGAGGGGATCAACGGTACTGGCTGCCCTTCCGACTGTATATGAAAAGTGTACAGGGCGAAATCCAAAATTCCTGGGCCACCACCAAGAACAGCAACGTCACCGCCAGGCTGGTGGACACGGACGCCCCCACCATTCAAAGCGTCACGGCCCCGGCGGGAACCTATGCCAGCGGACAGCACGTGCCCATCACAGTTACCTTTAGCGAGTTCGTGGATCTTAGAAACGCCCGCGTGACCATCAATGGCGAAGAGTATACCGCCGCTGAGCTTTCCATGAACGACTACGGCGTCACGGCAATGCTCTGGTACCCGGTGCAGGATACGGATGCCACCACGGTCACCGTCAATGGTATGACCGGCGTGAAGGATGTTTTCGATCATACGCTGGATACCACACACTATCTAAGCGAGCCGATTACCGGCGTTGCGCTGGAGAGCGTCTTGATGCGCAACGCCCCCACCGCACTGACCGCCGACTACGACAACGGCAATGCATCGTTCACGATGAACGCCAACATGGCGCAGGCCTACAAGACCGTATACAGCGATTATCACACCCCGGAAGGCACAGAGCCGAAGGAAGCCCCTTTCCGCCTCGAACTGAGGGACAACTCCACGGATGAAGCAATCCATCTGCAGGTCTATCTGGACACAGAGAAGGAAACCTTCACCATTAGCGACTATGCAATCGCACCCGCAGCTTACACCCGCACCTATACGGTGACGCTGCAGGCCAACGAGGGCACGAAAGACTCTCCTAACTGGGTGAATGTTCTTCCCCTGACCCGGCAGTTCACGGTGGCAAAGAAAGTTTCCGCGCACACGGTGAAGGTCGTCCCGGAAGCGAATGACGCCGACTATACGATTTCCCTCGGCAAAACCACCCGCCCCACGCTTAAGGCAGAGGTTTTGGGGGCAGGCGGTGAGACGGCCAGCTACACCACCGGCAAATGGAGCAGCAGTGACACGCTCATTGCCACCATCAACGAGGATACCGGCGTTGTTGCCACCACAGGAACCAAGGTGGGAACCGTCACCTTTACCTTTACGGCGGACAACGGGACTGAGGACACTGCCGATGATGTGACGGGCAAGTCAAAGTCCTATACCGTGACGGCAGGCGATTCCCTGGCACTGGTGATTCCCGGCGGCTCGTCCATCGTGACGCGGGTAAATCAGCCCGCCACCGTGCTGTGGAGCTCCAACGCCGCGCTGATGGCGCCGAACAAAGAGTTCAATTACAGGATCGACCTGTATGAGGGCAACTACGCGAATGAGGCGGCGCTGAGCGGCCGCAAGCCCGTTGCGACTTATACCGTCGGCAAGGATAAAAACAGCGTGCGGATCGGGGAGAATGTGCTCTCCAAGCTCTCCAACGGCAATACCCCTGCCTACACGGTATTGGTCTCCATGCCGCACCCCAACGCCGGCGGTGAGGACGTCCGCCTGTCGGCACTTGCCTGGATCATCGTGCAGGCACCGCCTGCCACAGCCAAGCTGACACCGCCCCAGAGCATTTACCTCAAGGATACCGACGGTGCCGTCAATATCGACTGGTCGGTGGAAAACACCACTGAGGGCGCCCCTTTGCAGCCCTCGCTGACCATCACCCGGGTCACAGAGGACAACACCACCACCAAAGTGGTGGACAGTGAGCGCCTATCCGGCACCTCCGGGAGCTTCCCCCTGTCATTACAGAGTGTGAAAGCCGGCAATCTGAAGGACACCTATCAAGTGGTTTTGAGCGTGGAGAATCCTGGTGAGGAATCTCCCAGCACCGACTCCTTCCCCCTGTATGTCTACGATGCCGACGCACTGAAGGTGCAGAACGACAAAGGAGAAACGATTTCTAAGCTGACCATGGACAATACCTCCAAGGTCAGCGGCAGCCTGCCCACCGTTACAGCTGAAATTATGCAGCTGCGCCAGGAGTTGGGGTTGATCGAGTACATAGGCATCAACTATGACGAGTACGGATGGAACTCCTTTAAAGACGGCATCCGGTGGCTCTCCAGCAACAACAATGCCATTTCCGTCAACTACAAGCAGGGCGGACTGTATGAGGACATCAGAAACTTCTCCTTTGATTCCTACCTTCCCGAAACCAAAATGGCGCTGTCCGGCTTGGCCAACGGCACCGCAACCGTCACGGCTACCCATGCCGCCACGGGCATGAATGCCGCCGTACAGGTGACAGCGAAAACGCTGCAAAATAAGTTCTATCTCTTCCAGCTGACGCCTGCAGCGGAAACTACGCTGCAATACACCGACGGCAAAGGTGTGCCCAAAACGGTCACGACCAACAGTGAAGGCGTGCTGGCGCTTTACGAACCCAACGGGATCGCCAGTGAGGTGTCTCTGCGGTCCGGCTCCGGCGCGGATATTTATCTGGGCACCATCTATAAAGAAAATCTGCGTTCCGGCGAGCGGGATGCCACAAAACTGCAGCTTTATCCCTTGAATACCTTCAGCCTTCGGCGAGTCGCCCGGGCATCTGTGACGCTCATCACGCCGGGCGGCGATCCGCTGGCGAACAAGACGGTGACCGTTCGCGGCGGCGTTTATAAAAACGGAGGCTACTGCCAGACAGCTCTGCTGGGCTCCAGGGCAGGAGCACTTGTCAGCGGCATCACCGGCGACACCTATACCACGGATGCGGCGGGAAATATAACCGTCTATCTGGATTCCACCCAGTTCTGGTCGGCCGAAAAGGGCGAGAGCAACACCACGGCGCTTTCCGCTCTGGATCAGCTGGAGTACATTCTGGAGATCAGCGCAATTGACGGCGACAAGTACTATCCGCTGCTGCTAACCGTCAACGGCAAGCTGGGCGTGGACGATGTAATGCGCACCGCAGAGGGCGTTGTCTCTCTGGAAAGCGTGCCGCCGGGGGAGGAAAACAAGCCCTTCATTGTGGCGCAAAGCGTTGATTACGGTCTTGCCAACGGTCAGAAAGTGGATGTCCGCAGCTCGGCCGGGAAGATTGGCCCTAACAGCAGCTTTAAAACAGCAACCCTGCACACCACCATGTTCCTCTGGGGCGAGAAGATTGCCGACGCGCGGAATTACAGTCTCAAGCTGGCGGACGAATACGGCGTTCTTCCTGCCGCCCAGAGCAGCAGTACCAAGCAGTATCCCTTCTCATCCATCCCCGTAGCGGAAAACGATCTGACCCTCACCGAGGCCACCATGACCACCTCTGGATGGATCGCCGACGGCAAGGATGTGGGTATGAAAACGCAGCTGAGCCTGAACGGCAGCCTGCTGCAGGAGAAAATAATGCCCTTCCGGGTCGTTGATCTGACCCGAGTGCCCAAGGTGACAGAGGATGACCGCGTCACCGGTATTCTGACGACGATGGCAGCTTCCAGTATAGTGAAGGAAGTCGGCTTTGGCGAAGTGGGCGACAGTAACATTCTCAAGGTGCTGACCGGACGGCTGGATGATCTGAGCGGTCCGGTGGACACATCCGTGTTCAAAATGATCATCACCCCCAGCGAAGACCCCTCCGTGTTCCGTGCCATGATTTGGGCCGGGTACAATACGCTGGAGATGGAGGACATGGATTATTCTGAGGACGGCGTGGCGTTGGGTGCGAATGTGCTGACGCAGAACCTGGAAGTGGGTGTGCCCGGGACCGGGGACCTGAGCCAGATGGCCCAGGGCACCTATGATCCCAAGGGGGACTACAAAACCAACTCCATAGCCGACAATGTCACCAGCACGGATCTCAACTTGCAGTTGGAGGGCTTTTACGAAGCGGAAATCCGCTATAACACCGAAAAGAAGGAGTGGGAGGTTTTCACCGTAGGCGGCGGATTTACCACCGGTGTTGGTGTGGGCTTCTCCTTCAGCGTGAACGCCATGGCTGGCCCCGTGCCGTTGACAGCAACCTTTGAGCTGGGTGGTGCCATTCAGCTGGATTTCCGTACCGCAGTGCGCTACGGTCAGCAGGGACAGGATACAGAGCTTGCCTGGAGCGATCCCACGGCCACGGCAGTGAATGACTTTTTGACCACGCTGCGTATCAACGCCTATGTCCACGCGTTTGGCGGCATTGGCTTTGACTATTCGGTCGTGGCGCTGAAGATCGGCCTATTCGGCAATTTGGATGTGGACAGTCAGAATAAGTTCCTTTCCCGCACCTATCTTGCCGACGAGACAAAGCGCCAGATCAACGGTCAGGCCCTGGGGATCCAAAGCGAAGTGGGAATCAAATTTGTGGCCACCTTCCTGTTTATCTCCTACGAGGCGGTGATCGCCTCCGGAACCCTTGGAGCCACCAGGACTTTTAATGACTGGAACACAATCGACGACTACTGGAATAGCGCCACCAGTGGGCTGAGCCTTGCTTCGCTGCGGATGGCGGCGGCCCAGAGCGGAATGCAGGTGGCTTCTGGCAGTGCAACGCTCCAAAGCCGGGACTATCTGGAGCAATATGCCCGTACCTGGGGCCAGCCCCAGCAGCGGATGATGCTGTTCTCTCTGAACTCCACCAATGGGCTGCAAAACATCCAGACCAATGCCAACCCCACATCCTATCCACAGCTCAGCGATGACGGGAAGGTATTGGCCTACATCAACGACGGCAACATCGGCAATATTTACGCCAGCCGGGCACATTTCTCCACCCTCAATGGCAGCGTCTATTCTACCTCCAGCAAAATTGACGATCCTACAGGGTTCTCCGGCTACGGCGACACGAGCGTTTCTTTGTCCGGCACTGGCAGCTTCGCGGCGGCGGCTTGGGTTCGCATGGGCACCGAGCTACCGGGTAAAAATGCCGGTAATGCCGTGACATTGGAAGAACAAAACCTGCTGATGAACAGCACGGAGATCGTAGCGTCCGTCTATGACGGCTCAACCTGGACTTCCACCCGCCTAACCAAAGACGGCACGCCGGATCTGGCCCCAGCCACGGCAGTGGGCGGCGATGGCAAGGCCATCGTGTTCTGGCGCAGCGTCTACACCCCCGATCCCGGTACGCAGGGCAGCAACAACCTGCTGAACTTCACGACCAGAGATTGTATCATGTACAGCTGCTATGACAGCACTAACGGCACCTGGAGCAAGGAAAAAATGCTTTATAACGGTGCTACTGGCAGCGTGAAGGCGTTGCAGGCGGCCATGCTGCCCGACGGAACCGCTATGGCGGTTTACTCGCTGGACCGCAGCGGAACCGGAGATACCTCCGCCTACGAGATCGCCTATTGTACCGTGGCTGCTGATGGAACTCCCGGTACAGCCATGCTGGCGACCTGTGACAGCAATCTTGACGAAAACCCCCAGGTCGTTGCAGCCAACTTTGGCGGCGGGGATGACCGATTTGTCATCGGTTGGCATAGTGTCCGAGACGGCAGCAGCGATATCCAGCTGTTGGCTGTGGACGGCGGAAGCACCATGTCCAACAGCTTCCCCGGCTCTCTGTCTGCCCTGACCAGCAGCGGCAACGCCGTCGTGGGCGGAGACTTCCGCTTCGCTTCCCTCAGTGGGGATCATCGCAGCCTCAATGATCTTACCATCGTCTGGAATGAGACTGTCAATAACGCCAACGGCGCGGTAGATCACGGCATTTTGAAGGCGGCCAAGCTGCGCTATGCCACAAATACCTACACTCTGTCCGCACCATTGGAACTGGCAGAGCTGCCGGATCGCACGCTGGCTGACCACTTTGATGCCTATGTCAGCGGCACCAATCAGGTGCAGGCCGCCATTCAGGCCACCCGGTATGACGATGAAAACCCGCAGGTAATCGGCGGCGTGACCGTTCCGGGTGAGGAAACGATCCTCTATACCGCTACCTCTGATTTTGTCACCGATGCGGTGGCAGTGGAACAGATCGGTGTGGATTATGCAACGCTGGCGCTGAACAGCCTGACACCCATTCGCTTTACCATCCGCAACACCGGACTGAACGATGTGACAAACCTAACGGTCAAGCTTGGCAGCGGGGAAACCGCCACCCTTACGGAAAAACTGCTGCCCAATGAAAGCACCACCCTTACCGTCTGGCACCATGTGAGAGACCGCGTGACCGACCCGAGCTACACCATCACCGCCGCCGGCGGCATCAACGAAAACGGCACAGTGTATCTGGATTATCCCGACATTGGCATCTCGCAAATGGAAGTGATTGCGGAGAGCGCCGGCAAGCGCACGGTGCGCATGACCCTCTATAATTCCTCTGCCGCCACGCTGGCCGGCGGAAAGAACCGCGAGGTGAAGCTTGCGTTCTATGCGGATGATCTGCATACCAAGCCTGCAGAGGTAGCCTGCACCACAAACGGCGTATCGGTTAGCGGTAATGAAATCACCGTTTCCGGAGACAGCGCCCTCGCCCGCATCGATCAGGGAACCTTTACACTGGACCTGACCTATGATCTGGGCAGGTATATGACATCCATTGGCAAAACCGAGATCCCCAATGTGGGTACCTATCTGTACGCCGAGGCGTGGGCGGAAGGCAAGGTCGGTGGAACGGGAAGCAATCAGAGCCTGCCGGAGTATAACGGCAGTGACAGCGAGGCCAGCGTCCATATGACCGGCGCACTGGCCCGCACCGGAGAGCAGCTGACGATGGATGTGACACAGGGGAACGACGGCAACGGTCACAGCACCGCCGCCATTACCCTGCGCAACAACTGCCTGCAGTCTCAGACTAGCGCAGAGCTGGTGGCCACGCTGCTGGATGCTGCCGGGACCGTTCTGGAAACGAAAAAGACCAGTATTGGCGGTGCCATCTCCGGGGAAACCTTCCAGACAGAAACCGTCACCTTCTCCCGGCTTGGCACCCGCGTAGTGGTGCGAGCCGCAGTGCCCGGTAAAGACCTTCTGACCTTTGAAGGTCTGGCAGTGGGGCTCGGCGATTTTACCGCCAACGGAACGAACTATACCTATACGCTGCAAAATGATAGCGGAGCAACATCTACGCTAGTCACAGCGGTGTCTGGAAACGGCGAGCCCGTGAACATCAACGGACAGGCTCTGTCCACCGGCGGCAGCGCAACCGTTGCCATCCCCAACAGCGGCACAACCGACATTGTCGTGAGAATCGGTGCTAAAACCTACACGCTGACGATTCTGCGCAATAGCGGCACAGGCGGCAATGAAGGCAATAGCGGCACAGGCGGCAATGAAGGCGGAAGCGGCAGTGGCGGCGGAAGCGGCTACAGCTACTACACCATCAAGGCAACTGCCGGGGCTGGCGGCTCCATTTCTCCCTCCGGCAATGTCAGCGTCCGTGAGGGCAGAGATCAGACCTTCACCATCACCCCAGATAAGGGCTATGCCGTCTCCAACGTCAAGATCGACGGCAAGAGCATCGGCGCGGTGAAGTCCTACACCTTTGAGAATGTCAGCAGAACCCATACCATCGAGGTCATCTTTATGAAGGCCAACGGCAACCCCCAGACCGGCGTGTTTGTGGATGTAGCCACCGGCAGCTATTATGAGGACGCTGTGGATTGGGCGGTGGAGAACGGCATTACGCAGGGAACCGATGATACCCATTTCGCCCCGGACGGCATCTGCACCCGTGCGCAGGCCGTGGCCTTCCTGTGGCGTGCCGCTGGCAGTCCCAAGCCCGAAACCCGCACCATGCCCTTCGCCGACGTCCCCGCGGGCAGCTATTATTACGACGCTGTGCTGTGGGCGGTGGAGAACGGCATCACCAAGGGCACCAGCGACACCACGTTCAACCCCAACATGACCTGCACCCGCGCCCAGATCGTCGCGTTCCTGTGGCGTTCCGAGAAGTCCCCAGCAGCGGGTACAGCCAATCCCTTTGCCGATGTGAAGTCCACCGCCTACTATGCTGATGCGGTTCTGTGGGCGGTCAAGGAGAACATCACCAGGGGAACCACCAACACCACATTCAGCCCCGACGCGGATTGCACCAGAGCGCAGATCGTGACCTTCCTCTGGCGCTGCAAGAAGTGAACGGCTGACATACGGCTAAACATCAAAGCCGCTGGCATGACCCCATAAGCGAACATCGGACAGCGCAGTGGACGGGCATCTCGCCCTGAAGCTGCGCTGTTCTCTTTTCGCTGCGAGAAACAAATCAATGACATTTTGAGCTGCGCCGCTATCCCAGCGCGGCAAGGAGACAGCATTATGAAAAGAATCACAAGAATCATTCGTCCGATCATCTGCATGGCCGTCCTTCTCTTTGCTATGACCACGGCAGTCATGGGCTGCTATCAGAAAGAGACGGAGCCTATCGACATTCCCGGCAGAACGCGTTCCGGCACATCTGCACCTCAGCCATCAGCGACTCCCGCAGGCGAAGTTATCCCCTCGGTGGACAGGCAGGCAGAGTTGGCGGAAGCCAGAGCGAAGAATCCCGACACCGCGGCATGGCTGTATATTCCCGGTGCGGAGATTGACGATCCCGTGATGCAGGCGGAGGACAACGGCTATTACCTGAAGCTGGATGAAAACGGTGAGTATGCCATGTGGGGCTGCTATTATGCCCATTGTGAAAATGAAATCGGCGGCAGGGATAAGCTGGACAAAAACGCCACCATTTTCGGTCACTCCGCCAGCAACTGCGACCCGGACGGTATGCGGTTTACCAAGCTCTACCGTTATATGGACGCAGACTTCGCAAAGGAGCATCCGTATATCCATCTCTCTGCGGATGGCGAGGACATGATTTTCCAGATCACCGCTCTATTCGTCACGGATATTGGTTTTGACTATATTGCACCTGATCCCACGGGAGATGACCTGACCAGCTTCTTTGAGACGGTTGCGCGGAAAAACTGGCTGGATATTGACGGTGTGACCTTCTCCGAGGGGGATACCTTCCTGACCCTCTCCACCTGCTGCCGGAAGTATGACAAGGCCAACAGCGGCAATCAGCGGCTGGTGGTCATGGCAAAGCTGCTGCCGGAGGGCGCAACCGCACAGGAGTTCAGCGTATCCCTTGTGGATAGTCCTGAAATGCCCTAAAAGAAATCAGAATACGACGATAACAGGACACCCATCCTTGCGGTACTGAAAAGCAGCGTATGATATAGGGAAAACGGCGGCCGCCCCGTACAGAGCAGCCGTGGTTTTTGCTGTCCCTACATTTAATAGGTTGCCAAAATAATTTGATCAAAAAACATCGACATCCCTTGCTCTACACGCTATAATATAGATAATCTAATAAGAAAACAGTGTTATCATTACTGCTACAGATGGAATGGTAGCCATATTTATGAAAAAATCATTGGAACGGAATGGCTGAACCCTCAGGGTGACAATGTCAGCGATTTGACAGCGAAAACCATTTTTCTCAGGTGATTTTCCGTTTTCTTATTTTGACAGAGATTTACAAAATAGTCAGGAAAATCAAGGCTTTCCTTGACTCATATTTACTTAAAATAATCGTTGTTCCCAGTGTGGACTCGAGCTCCTAAGCACTAGTTGAGGGTTCGATTCCCCCTGGGAACAGTCAAATTTTGCAACAATGATGACCACAATTCATTGTTGCTTTTTTTTATTTATAGGTGCTTACGAGCACCGAATGCCGCGACAACGAGCGTGTAACGCGAGTGAGTTCAGGGAAAAGGAGAGAATGCCTATGGCAGAAAAAAACAGACGAACGAGTTACGGATGAAAAAGTGGTAGAAATTGAAATGGAAATTTTCTAAATATGTGCCACAAATCTTGAAAAAATCTTGATTTGTGGCATAATAAATATATATTTTGATTTGGAGATGATGTTATGTATATAAAGCGTGAAAGATATCTAAGCAAAATAAGACCATTTTATGATGTGGATTTAATTAAGGTTCTGACAGGTGTTAGAAGATGTGGAAAATCTATATTGTTAGAGCAGATTAAAGAAGAATTTATTGAAAATGGGTTTGATAGAGCGCATATTATTACCATTAATTTTGAAGATTTGCAATTTGAAAAAATAAGAACTGCAGAAAAACTTAATTCCTATGTGAATGAGCAAATCAAGGATCATGACAAATACTTGATTTTTTTAGATGAGATTCAGCATGTCAGGAGCTTTGAAAAGGTTTTAGCTTCCTTTCGGGCAACATTAAATTGCTCAATTTTTATTACTGGAAGTAATTCGAAATTGCTATCCGGCAAGATGGCAACATTGTTGGTTGGAAGATGTGTTGAATTTAGAATAATGCCATTTTCCTTTGCCGAAAGCTACGAATATGCTACAGCTATAGGAAGAAATATGTCTCCGGATGAGTTTATGATTGATTATATCAATTGGGGTGGCTTCCCTTTGCGTTTTTCGTTTACAAAAGAAAGTGATATTAAGAGATATTTGGAGCAGACATATGAAGGTATCTTAGATAAGGATATTATTACTGACAGATCAAAGGTTAATAGACAAAACTTTGAAAGAGTAGCAACATATATTATGGCAAATGCAGGAAAGGAATTTTCCAGTAAAAATATAGAGAACTATTTTATACATCAAAATGCAGATACTTTGGATAAAAAGACGATATACAGATATCTTGATAAAATGGAAAAGGCTTGTCTAATTGATCGTGTAAAAAGATTTAATATTGTAGGAAAACAGGCAATGTCGTATATAGAAAAGCAGTATGCGGTAGATACTGGTTTTCGCATGATAAATACAAACTTAGTAAATTTTGAGGATACCTTTTTTCTTGAAAATATAATTTATAACGAGCTAAAAGCAAGAGATTATGAAGTATTTACAGGAAAAACATATAAGGGTGAAATTGATTTTGTTGCAATAAATGGAAGAAAGAAATGTTTTATTCAGGTGGCATATTATTTGGCTGGCAAGGAAACGATTGAAAGAGAGTTTGGTGCTTTTAAGCCAATTAGTGATGCATCACCGAAATATGTGTTTTCATTAGATCGATTTGATTATTCAAGAGATGGAATTGCACATATCAATATTGTTGATTTTCTTTTGGGTAAGAAGGATATTAATTTATCATAACGCCACAAATTAAGAAAAAATTTAAAATTGTGGCTTCTGGAAAAAATCATATAAAAGGGCCAAAGAAACGGACGCCAGAAGATGATGAACATTTCAGCGAGTCATTTGAGAGGATGATACGCATGGCAATTCAGAACAGAGAAGGAGAAAACAATGGCAAAGAATGTCTGAGTACTCTGATTGAGTTTTTGAAAGCGACGTCTTGCACATACTATTAGCAGACAGTATAATAAATACATCGAAGCAGTTTCAAAAAATGAAAAATATTCGATTTTTGAAAGTGGGTGACGATATGAAAACAATTACAAGAGCAAAGTATCTCGACAGAATCATTGAACTGAATGGTACTCCTGACATCAAGATCATCACGGGCATTCGTCGATCCGGTAAGTCCAAGTTGATGCAGGCGTATATTGCGTA
>OJNO01000373.1_pt1 | contig 23440 bp, 17 predicted proteins | sample 1597761 | NCBI WGS metagenome assembly OJNO01 (sample SAMN00265071, study PRJEB22529) | human gut metagenome
TAAGAGCTGTTTGGCAGCATCCTTGCCCTCTCAGTCTCGCTTCGCTCGCCAGCTCTCCCAAAGGGAGAGCCTTTTCACCCCCAAACCTGCGCGAAAGGGCCTGAAACCTGCGTGAATCGCACTTGCGGGGGGCGGCGGGGCAAGTTATAATAGAGTTACCGAAACACACCGCACGAATGGAGGTAGCGACGATGAAAACTGCAAAACGACTCCTTGCCCTTGCCCTTGCGAGCGTGATGGCGCTGGCCCTGCTCACCGGCTGCTCGGACAGCAGCTCCAAAGCCAAGCAGGTAGAAGAGTGCTTCCGCTCTCTAATGAAAACGAGACAAAATGTTGACTATCAGAAGGACGAGACGCTGGACAAAAAGCTCGAGGCCATCGCACAGCAGTTCCAGCCGAGCTGGCTGAATAATGAAGCGGGTGGGCTGACCGGGGATGCACAGATCATCATTAAAAATGAATTGAAGGACTATCTGGTGACAGGCAGCGTTCGGCTTTGGGTCGGAGAAGTGAAGCCGGGCCAGAGCGCGCTGGCGCAGGCGGAGAGTATGAAGTACAGCCAGGGGATAGAGATTTATCCGCTAGCTTCCGGCATACCGATTCTGAAAGCCATAGCCTTTACAATGACGGACAAGAAGAGTGACGGCCACCGCTATTACCTCGCACTGCAAACACAGGCCACCATCAAGACCCCGCAGAACTGACACAGGAGGAAACGACCATGAAATTGAAAAAGCTGTTTGCCCTTGCCCTTGCTGGCGTGATGGCGCTGGCCCTGCTCACCGGCTGCGGCGATAAGTTGGGCGATAAGTCGGACGACACCCTCCGGGCCGAGGCTCTGGCGGACATCATAAATGTGCGGTATGGTAAGAACATCACCTGCGAGGCCGACCCGCAGCTGAGTGAGGCGGCGGAGAAGTACACACAGGTGAGCTCTGAGGATGGAAGAACTCTTCTCATTAACAAATTGAAGTTGGGCAATTACCACTCTATCGGTTCTGAGCCTCGCACAGCGCTCTTGAATACCATCGGCATCGCCCCCGGCACCGCCAACAAACAGGTCATCTTCTACAATGGAGCGGACAGAGGCTCGGACGACCCCGTCAAGCAGGCCATCGACCTCTGTAACGACTACAGACCGGTACTGCCGGAACCGAATGAGAAAAATTGGACCACTATCAGCTTCCTCGCATCCAGCTACCGGGTCGGCTTCGGAAGGTGGAAGGATGAGAACGGCAACCCCAGGCTCTTCGTCATCATGGTAGGCGACATCCCGGAGAGAAGCTGACGCTCCTGCGGCGGGAAGATAAGAAAAACGGACAGCATCCCCCTCGGAGAGACTCCCCGAGGGGGATTTTTGCGCCTTGCGGAGCGCCCTGTCCTTCATACAACCTCTCCGTCATTGCTTCGCAATGCCACCTATCCTTGTAGGAGAGGCCTTGGCATACCGTAAAGCCTCGCCTCTTCGCCAGAGGCTCCCCTACTAGGGGAGCTGGCGCGAAGCGCCTGAGAGGTTGTACGAAGGACAGCCTGCCCGTGAGCCGCAGCCGTGCCGGAAAGGCACGGCTTTGTTCAATTTTCCTATGTCCCTCCCTTGAATACAGGCGGAAACCGTCAAAACGCGAAAAAATCGGTTTTCCTCTTGCCAAACGGGGCAAAACGCGCTATTCTATAGTCACAGTTTAACAATTTAGCATGGTAAAGCGGTAAAACGAAGCGCCGCTTCTGCTGAAACTGAGGGAGGAATTTGTATATGAAACGTCTGGTATCTGCTTTTCTGGCCGGTGCGATGGCACTGAGCCTTGCCGCCTGCGGCGGTTCTGCATCCACTTCCACGGCTGCTTCTTCTGCCGCCGCCTCTGCCGCCCCGGCAAGCTCCGCGGCCGCTGACAGCGACCTGGCTTACATCCAGTCCAACGGCAAAATGGTCATCGGCTACACCGTGTATGAGCCGATGAACTACACCGACGCCGACGGCAGCTTCACCGGTTTCGATACCGAGCTGGCCACCGCCGTCTGTGAGAAGCTGGGTGTTGAGCCGGAGTTCGTGGAGATCAACTGGGACACCAAGGAGACCGAGCTGGCCGCAAAGAGCATCGACTGCATCTGGAACGGCCTGACCCTCACCGATGACCGGGAGGAGAACATGGCCTGCACCGAGCCCTACGTCAAGAACGCCCAGGTCGTGGTGGTGAAGGACGGCACCGACTACACCTCCACCGCCGACCTCATCGGCAAGACCGTGGTGGCCGAGGCCGGCTCTGCCGGTGAGACCACCATCACCGAGAACGCCGACCTGTCTCAGGCTGATTTCATCTCCAAGGCTGTTCAGACCGACTGCCTGATGGAAGTCGCCGCCGGTACTGCAGACGCCGCCATCCTCGACCTGACTCTGGCCTCTGCCATGATCGGCGAGGGTACCGACTACGCAAACCTCAAGATGGTGAATGAGCTGAACGTTGAGGAGTACGGCGTGGCCTTCCGCAAGGGCAGCGACGCGGCCGAGGCTGTGGACAATGCATTCGACGAGCTGAAGGCTGACGGCACCATGCAGGCTCTGGCCGACAAGTACGGCCTGACTCTGGCGGAGTAACTTACATTATAAACGGATAGGTGTAGTGATTCTGTGACTGTGATTTTGGAGCGTCTGACCGGCGCATTCGCGCTCAACTGTGAGCTGTTCTTTCTGACCTTGCTGTTTTCGCTGCCGCTGGGCCTTGTGGTGGCCTTTGGCTCCATGAGCCGGTGCGCACCGCTGCGGGGCGTCGTCAAGACCTTCGTGTGGGTCATCCGCGGTACGCCGCTGATGCTCCAGATCATCGTCATCTACCTTGGCCCCGGCCTGCTGGGCATGACGAACCCCTGGCCCTCCGGCTCTTCGGGCCGTCTGGTGGCGGCGGTGGTGGCTTTCGCCATCAACTACGCCTGCTACTTCTCTGAGATCTACCGCGGCGGCATCGAGGATGTGCCGAAAGGCCAGACCGAGGCCGGTCAGGTGCTGGGCATGACCAAGAGCCAGATCTTCTTCAAGGTCACGCTCCTGCAGGTCGTCAAGCGCATCCTGCCCCCGATGGGCAACGAGGTCATCACGCTGGTGAAGGATACCTCGCTGGCGAACGTCATCGCCAACAAGGAGATCATCATGATGGCAAAGGAGTACAGCGCCAAGGGCCTTATCTGGCCGCTGTTCTCCACCGCGATCTTCTTCCTCGTCTTTGTCGGCGCACTCACCCTGCTGCTGGACTGGGCCGAGAAAAAGATGAACTATTTCCGCTGCTAAGGAGGATACTGAATTATGGCATTACTCGAAGCCTCCGGCATCGGGAAGAATTTCGGCGAGACGAAAGTCCTCAAGGACATCTCGCTCACACTGGAACAGGGCGAGGCGCTGGCGATCATCGGCTCGTCCGGCTCAGGAAAGACGACGCTGCTGCGCTGCCTGAATTTCCTTGAGCGTCCCGACACCGGTGTCATCCGGGTGAACGGCGAGACCATGTGGGACGCCGCCGACCCTGCCACCCAGCGGGAGAGCGAGGTACGGAAAAAGCGCCTCCACTTCGGCCTCGTGTTCCAGAACTTCAACCTCTTCCCCCAGTACACCGCGCTGGAAAACGTGATGCTGGCGGGGGAGCTTCTGGCAAAGGAGCAGCCCGACTACAAGGCCAACAAAAAGGCTATCCACGCCCAGCTGGAAGCACAGGCCCGTGACCTGCTGGCCCAGATGGGCCTGTCGGAGCGGGCAGGCCACTACCCCCACCAGCTCTCCGGCGGTCAGCAGCAGCGGGTGGCCATCGCCCGCGCACTGGCGCTCCACCCGGACATCCTCTGCTTCGATGAGCCCACCAGCGCCCTTGACCCGGAGCTGACCGGCGAAGTCCTCCGCGTCCTGCGGGACCTCGCCGACCGAAAGACCACCATGATCATCGTCACCCATGAGATGCACTTCGCCCGCGACGTGGCCGACCGCATCCTATTCATGGACGGCGGCGTCGTGGTGGAGGAAGGCCCGGCCCGCCAGCTCATCGACCACCCCCAGGAGGAGCGCACCAAGCAGTTTTTGGCGCACTACTCTGAATAAGACAGGCTATGGCCCTCCCCGCTCGGGAGGGCTTTTTTGCGCCACTCACGCCGAAAACACCACGATTCGCGCAGATTTTATTTACATTCTCTGAATTTTTTGGTAAGCTTGTATCGAAAAAAGCTGATTCTTCAAAAGACGAACAGACCAAAGGAGGACAGACTATGAGACTGAAGAGCGCACTCCGGCGGGGCGTAGCCGCCGCCGTCATCGCGGGCATCGTGGTGAGTTCCGGCATCCCGGCCTATGCGGCCCCGTGGAACATCGCCGACGGCGACATCACCGTGAAAGCGGGCGACACCGAAGGGACGAACTGGGTCTCACAGGGGGAGAAGGAGGATGTGAAGGACACCGACACCGTCATTACCGGCGAGTCGGATAAGAACACCGTCACCATCGACACCTCCAAGGGCGACGTGGACGTCACCTTCGACGACCTGAAGATCGACGTCAGCGGCAAGACCGAGGTGGATGGCAGCGGTGACGGCTCTACCCGGGAGAGCAATGCCGCCGTCACCGTGCAGGGCGGCGGCGATGCCACCATCGAGCTGGACGGCGACAACAAGCTGAAAAGCGGCAGCAATAATGCGGGCCTTGAGAAGAACAAACAAGAGTCGAAAGGCACGTTGACCATCAAGGACGACAAGGGCAAGGACGGCTCCCTCACCGCTGAGGGCGGCGAAGGCGGCGCAGGCATCGGCGGAGGAGCGGAGAGAACCGGCAGCAACATCACCATCCGGGGCGGCACCATCGAGGCTGTGGGCGGCGCAGGAGCGGCCGGCATCGGCGACGGTGTAGGTGCGCAGCAGCCTGAGATAGACCAGGATACACCGCCCAGCAACCCCAATAACATCATCATCTGCGGCGACGCCGAGGTGACGGCCAAGGCGGGGAGGAGCCAAATGTTGGACGCCAAGGCCCCGGCCATCGGCGGAAAGTACGGCGAAGTACCCACAGAGAACCTTTCTGACGAGGAACACAAGGTGACGGGAGGACGATTGACCCGTCTGAACGCGGACGGCACCGTGATGGAGGGGATGGGCTACGACTACACCTCCGTCCCCACGCCCCAGCCGGACGACGAGGACGACGATGATGATGACGTCCCGCCCCCGGCACAGGAGAACGCCCCCGAGCCCCTGCCCGGCGGCATGGTGGTGGGCGGCTTCTTTTCCAGCCGGGTCACCATCCGGCGGCTGGACCCTGCGGGGGTCGCGGAGAGCGGCATCGTCCCCGTGTTCGGCAGCGTAAAGGCCTCCGACGCCGGAGAGGATCTCACCTCGAGGGATGTGGTGCTTATTGAGAGCGCCGCTCCCCGCTCCACCGTCACCACCGACATCCCCAGCCTCCGGGAGGACGGCGTGGAGGACATCTTCTTCCGCTATGAGGACACCATGACCCACTATAGCGTGGACAAGATGGCCGACGCGGCGGGCGAGGACGCTGACGTGGAGCTGAAGCAGAACAGGGAGGACATCAGCCTCCGGCTGGACGGCGAAACGCGGGATGACCTGTCGGAGCGCTATCAGGAGTGGGTGCCGGTGCAGACGCCAGAGCCGCAGGAGCGGCTGATATTGACCCACAAAGAGGTAGAGCAAAAAACGAGTGAAGAGCTCAGACGCGAACTCGACGAATTACGGAAACAAGAGCTGGAGATGGGCTTCCAATTTGCGAAAAAAAGGGACGACCTCCCGAGTTTGGATTGGTGGCTCGAGCCTGCGAGAGCGGAAACGGTAAAGCAAAAAACGAGTGAAGAGCTCAGACGTGAACTTGACGAGTCCCTGAAACAGCTGGCTGCCCGATTTGAGGACATCGCTCCCGAGGAGGATAAGAAGCCACTGCTCGTTCTGGTCGAACCCTCCGGCACGGAGCGCAAAAAGTATATCGATCCGTTGGAGAGTGACCTGCGGCGCTATACCGACCTTAGTGACGACTGGGACGACCTGCCGGATACCCAGGGTGAGATAAAGCTCTGGATACCGGAGGATTTGGAGAAGGCCAAACTCTGGATACCGGAGGACTTGGGGCATCTCATAAGCCCCTCAAAGGAGAGCCTGAGCGGCATCGACGGCATTGCATGATACACAGAACGAAAGGAGACGTACTATGAGACTGAAAAGCGCACTCCGGCGGGGCGTGGCCGCCGCCGTCATCGCGGGCATCGTGGTGAGTTCCGGCATCCCGGCCTATGCGAAAACATGGGACATCGCCAACGGTGACATTACGGTCAAAGGTGCGAGCGATGAAAGCGGAAACTATAACAATGTCAAGCAGGGCGACAAGGCTTTCGAGAGGGATGAGGGGGAGACCGTCATCACCAGCAAGTCGGACAAGCCGGAGGAGCATACCGTCACCATCGACACCTCCGAGGGCAACGTGGACGTCACCTTCGACAACCTGAAAATTGACGTCAGCGGCAAGGCCGAGGGGGATGGCAGCGGCAAGGCCGAGGGGGGCGTCAGCGACAAGACCGAGGTGGATGGCGGCGGTGACAGCCCTGTCCGGGAGAGCAATGCCGCCGTCACCGTGAAGGGCGACCACGATGCCACCATCGAGCTGGACGGCGACAACAAGCTGAAGAGCGGCAGCAATAATGCGGGTCTTGAGAAGAACGGCAATGAGTCCTCCGGCAAGCTGACCATCAAGGACGACAACGACACCAAAGGCTCCCTCACTGCTGAGGGCGGCGACGGCGGCGCAGGCATCGGCGGAGGCATCAAGAGCACTGGCAGCAACATCACCATCCAGGGCGGCACCATCGAGGCCGTGGGCGGCAAGGGGGCTGCCGGTATCGGCGACGGCGCAGGCGCACCGTATGAGATAGACCCGAATGCGCCCAGCAACCCCAGCAACCCCAATCACATCATCATCTCCGGCGACGCCGAGGTGACGGCCAAGGCGGGAAGCCCGATGACGGACGCCAAGGCTCCGGCCATCGGCGGCGGCATGGTCGGAGAGATCCCCAATGACGCCCTCTCCAACGACGACCACAAGGTGACGGGCGGCAGTCTGACCCGCTACGACTCCGACGGAAAGAAGATGGAGGACTACAGCTACGACAGGCGGACGCCCTCCCAGCCGGAGCAGCCCGATGATACCGAGAACAACGACGACGAGGACGACACCCCGAACTCGCAGGCCGGCGAGGTGCCGGACCGTGTGAAGCAGATGTACGAGACCGTCGGCGTGATCACCCATCTGGATGGCACACAGGAGCTTGGGAATGTGGCCACGGCGGAGTATGACCCGGTCAACAAGGTCCTGAGCTTCGACGCCCATGGTTCGGTCTTTCGGATGACAGGCGACTCGCTGCGGGAGCTTGCAAAGGAGGTCCATGAGCTTCGCATCCGGTTCCTTGATGGGAACGGGCAGGAAATGGAGGCCGTCATTCCGCTGGCCCGGATCAAAGATCTGGTCGGCGTGAATGGTGCGTTCGAACTCGAGCTGTCCCAGGAAGGGCTCTATCGCTTCTATGTTGTCGGGCAGACGGGATATGATAGAAAAACATTCTCGGATGAGACCGCCCTGCGCCGAAACGGCAAGGAACTGGTCCTCGTGTACCGCGTTGGCGATGAGGAGCAGAAAGCGCAGGAGACTGCCCGGGTGGAAGAGGCGATCGCCCGCCGCAAGCAGGAGAAAGAGCAATGGGGAACGGTCCTCTCCGGTCGAGAAAGCAGCTCCCTGAGCGGACTGCCCGAGCTGACTCAGCCGGGAACGGGTACCGTCGGTGGCGTGACCGACTTCAGCGCAGCCCCGAAGGATCCCACCATCATCGACATGGGCCCCATCACGGTCCGTCCGTCCGAGCAGCCCGAGCTGACTCAGCCGGGAACGGACACCGTCGGCGGCGTGACCGACTCCATCGCAGACCCGAAGGTCATCCACACGGGCTCCATCACGGTCCGTCTGCCCGGGAAGTCCGCCTCCGACTCGTCGGGGTGGAAGACATTTACCGGTAACATCGTGAAGCTCGTGGGCGGGAAGCGGGACAGCAAGAAGGACGACCCGGCCCCCTCCGTCGGTGGCCTCAGCGGGCCGACGACTCTCTCGCCGGACAGCCTTACCACGGTCCAGCAGCCGGAGCAGGCCGCAGACCCCGGGCCGGAAGACCCCATCCGGATACCGCTTCTTGAGGATGAGGAAAAGATAACCATTCAGCCTTTCACGGAGAAGACCCCGGCGGAGGAACAGACCGATACTGCCGGACCTCGCGGCCAGCAGGGCAGGCGGGATGATTCCGCCCAGCAGACCGAGGCAGGCCCTCGCGGGACACAGGCAAGCAGAGACGGCGATAAGACCGGTGAACCCCGCGGCCCTCGGGGCCGGCACGCGGGACGCGGAAACTGACCTGCGCACAATCACCAAAAACCACCGATAGAAAATAGCAATGTTGTACGAAGAAATCTGAGAAAAACCCCTTGCAAAATCACGATGAGCTGAGTATAATACCATTCATGAAACGCAAAACGTCCTGCCCCTCGTCCGGCAGGGCGTTTTTGTCGGTAAAGATCCGGCAAAGAAATGTTAAGTGACCGCCCGGGGAGGGGCTTTGTATGACAAAAGACATGACACAGGGCAGCCCGCTCAAGCTCATCCTTGCCTTTGCGGTGCCGCTGATGCTGGGCAGTCTGTTCCAGCAGTTCTACAATCTGGCCGATACCATCATCGTGGGCCGTTTCGTGGGCGTGGATGCGCTGGCGGCGGTGGGCAGCGTGGGCGGCCTGAACTATCTGGTGCTGGGCTTCGTCAACGGCATCGCCTGCGGCTTCTCCATCCCCATCTCGTGGACCTTCGGCGCGAAGGACTACAGCGAGATGCGGCGCTACACCGCCAATACCGTCTGGCTGAGCCTCTTTTTCGCCGTCGTGCTCACGGTGGTGACGGTGGCCCTGACCCGGGCGGTGCTGGTCTGGACCAACACCCCCGACAACATCATCGACATCGCGGACATCTACATCCGCACCATCTTCGCGGGCATCCCCTTCACCCTGCTGTACAACGTCACCAGCGCCCTCATGCGCGCGCTGGGCGACAGCAAGCGGCCGCTCTATTTCCTGCTGGTGGCCAGCGCGCTGAACATCGGCCTCGACCTGCTCTGTATCCTCACCTTCCGGATGGGGGCGTTCGGTGCGGCCTTCGCCACCGTGTTCAGTCAGGCAGTGGCGGGCATCGGCAGTCTCATCTACATCGGCCGCCACTACCCGGAGCTGAAATGGAGCAGGGAAGAGGGCCGTCTGAGCGCCAGCCACTGCCTCAAGCTCTGCAACATGGGCATCCCCATGGGTCTGCAGTGCAGCATCACCGCCATCGGCAGCGTCGTGCTGCAGGGCGCGGTGAACGGTCTGGGCAGCAGCATCGTGGCCGCGCAGACCGCAGGCAGCAAGGCCGCCCAGTTCCTCTCGGTGCCGCTGGAGAGCATTGGCACCGCCATGACCACCTACGCCAGCCAGAACATGGGCGCTCACGACCTCAAGCGTGTGGACAGGGGCGTCAATACCGCGCTGGGCATTGGCTGCGTCTACAGCGTGGCATCCTTCCTCATCCTGCGTGTGCTGGATGTGCCGCTTATCAGCCTCTTCCTCGAGAGCAGCGAGGTGGAGATCATGGCGAATGCCCGCAGCTTCATCTTCTGGAACAGCGTGTTCTACATCCCGCTGGCTGTCCTCATCATCTACCGCTACACCATCCAGGGCCTGGGCTATTCCGGCCTTGCCATGTTCGCGGGCGTGGCCGAGATGGTCGCCCGTGCCATGGTGGGCTTCTGGTTCGTGCCGCTCTGGGGCTACTTTGCGGCCTGCATCGCCAGCCCTGTGGCATGGTTCTTCGCCTGCTTCTTCCTCATCCCGGCGTACTTTGCAGTGCGCAATCGGCTGATGAAAGAGCTTGCCGCAGCGCGGGTGGAGGATTGAGGGGGAGCTTCGCTCAAGCCTCTCCCTTTGGGAGAGGTGGCATTGCGAAGCAATGACGGAGAGGGTAAGCCCGTCTCCCAAGAGCCGCCATACAGCGATAAGCAGGCTCTCCGTCAGAGCGATGCTATCGCTGTGCCTGCGAGTCCTCGCCAGCATCCTAGCCCTCTCAGTCACCTTCGGTGACAGCTCTCCCAGAGGGAGAGCCTTTGGCAGGCCGGTCAACTTCCTACTAGACGCCTGAGGCTCAATATGGCATAAAATATAGTGCCCTGCTACAGAGATTCACAACAGCTTGACAAAGTTCTCTTGTCTAGAAGCTGCTGCCCTCTGTAGCAGGGCACTGCTGTTTTCGGATAGAGTGAGCTTTGCTCGTCCCGCGTGGGCCTGACCGACACGCCAGTGCCTCTCCCTATGGGAGAGGTGGCTGCGAAGCAGACGGAGAGGGCAAGGACGCTGCCGGAGAGCCTCAAAGCCCACCCCTCATATTTACAAATCCCCCCAAAACCGCTATACTATATATAGTTGTGTCAAAACGAGGAGGCGGGACGATGGAGCAGGAGCTGGAACGGCTGGAAGGCACGGTAGAGGACATCATCTACTTGAACGAGGACAACGGCTACACCGTGTTCGAGGTGTCGGGCGGCGGTGTCGTCACCGTTGTGTGCGGCGTGGTGGGAGAGCTCCACGCTGGTGAGAGCGTCGTCTGCCGGGGCAGGTACGAGAACCACGCTACCTATGGCCGACAGTTCCACGCACAGGAGTGCGAGACGGATATGCCCAAAGACCTCGAGGCCGTCTACGCCTTCCTCGCCAGCCGGTCGCTGCCCTACATCGGGGCTCGGACGGCGGATAAGATCATTGACAAATTCGGCGCGGCGGCGCTGGAAGTGATCGCCAACGACCCCGCCCAGCTCACCCTCATCCCGGGCATCTCGGCGGACAAGGCCGACCGCATCCAGCAGGAGTTCAAGCGGATGTTCGGAATGCGGGAGCTCATCGCCTATCTGGCTCAGTTCGAGATCAGCCCCCGCCGGGCGATGGAAGTCTTCCGCACCTTCGGACCGGGGGCCATGCAGGCTATCCAGCAGAACCCCTACCTGCTCTGCGGGGAGCCGCTGCAGCTGGACTTCCGCCACGCCGACAGCATCGCCCAGTATTACCAGATGGCAGGGGACTGCGCCCAGCGGCTGGAAGCCGCCCTTCTGCGCACCCTGCGTCACAACGCCGGCAACGGCCACACCTGTCTGCCCCGGGCGCAGCTGCTGGAAACGGCGTCGAACTTCATCCACCAGCCCCCCGAAAAGCTGGCGGAGGCGCTGGACAGCTGCATCCAGACCGGGAAACTGGCGGTGCGGATGTTCGACGGCACACCGTATATTTATCTGCCGGATCTGCTGGCCGCAGAGCAGGACATTGCCGACCGTCTGGCCATGCTGACCAGGCGCGGGAAGCAGACGGCCCGAAACCTCGACAAGAACATCCAGATCCTGGAACTGGCGCAGGGCTTTGCCTATGCGCCGCTCCAGAAGGAAGCCATCCGCAAGGCCATGACCGAGAACTGCCTTGTCCTCACCGGCGGCCCCGGCACCGGCAAGACCACCACGGTCAACGCCATCCTGCAGCTGCTCGAGAACGAGGCCGAACGGGTAGCCCTCTGCGCTCCCACAGGCCGCGCCGCCAAGCGTCTGAGCGAGCTGACGGGCCGGAAAGCCTCCACCATCCACCGCCTGCTGGAAGTGGACTACACCGGCGGCGTGGTCAGCTTCATCCACAATGACAAGAACCTGCTCAAGTGCGACGTCGTCATCCTCGACGAGATGAGCATGGTGGACGTCAAGCTGTTCCAGGCCCTTATTGCGGCACTGCGGTACAGCTGCCGTATTATTATGGTAGGCGACGCCGACCAGCTGCCCAGCGTCGGCCCGGGCAATATCCTCGGCGAGATCATCCGCTCCGGGCTGGTGCCGACGGTCTGCCTCAACGAGATATTCCGGCAGGCCGCTCAGAGCCTCATCGTGGAGAACGCCCACCACATCATCTCGGGCGAACCGCTGAAAAAGGGCGGAAAGACGGACGATTTCTTCTTCCTCGAAGCCGACGGCGACGCGGCCCAGAAGCTGGTCTGCGACCTTGTGACCACCCGTCTGCCCCGCAGCTACCAGTTCGACCCGGTGAAGGATATTCAGGTGCTCTGTCCCACGAAGCTCGGCCCCACCGGCACCCAGGCCCTCAACGCGGAGCTGCAGGCCATGCTCAACCCGCCAAAGAAGGGCAAGCCGGAGCTGCAGAGCGCGGCCCGGGTCTTCCGGGTAGGGGACAAAGTGATGCAGGTGCGCAATAACTACGAGATAACGTGGCAGCGCATCGGCGGGGAACAGGGTGTGGGTGCCTACAACGGCGACATCGGCATCGTGGAGTCCATCGACGTGCGCAGCCGCTCCATGGTGGTGCGGATGGATGACCGGCGGCTGGTCTACCCGGCGGAGAACCTCAACGAGCTGGAAATTGCGTATGCCATCACGGTACACAAAAGCCAGGGCAGCGAGTTCCCGGCGGTCATCCTCCCGGCGGCGCAGGTACCGCCCCGCCTGTGCTACCGCAACCTCTTCTATACCGGCGTCACCCGCGGGCGGAAGCTCTGCATCGTGGTGGGCCGGCGGGACGTGGTGAACCGGATGATGTCCAACATCCGCCAGAACCTGCGCTACAGCGGCCTGGCCGCCCTGTTGGCAGAAGCCTTGACCCCGGAGCAGGAGAACCTTTAAGGGTTTCTTTTTGGATACACCTGTGTTATACTATAATGTGTTTTGATGACCCGCGCCCGGAGATGGGCGATGGAAATAGAGAATGGGCAGCAGAGAAAGGAAATATCACGATTATGGCACAGAATGACATCGGTATCGATCTTGGTACGACGACCATCATCATCGCGCAGGAGGGGCAGGGCGTCGTGCTCAACCAGCCCAGCGTGGTGGCGGTGGATACCCGCAAGAACTGTGTGCTTGAGGCCGGCGACAAGGCCCTTGCAATGGTGGGCCGCACGCCCAACTACATCTCCGCCATCTTCCCGCTGAAGGATGGCGTCATCAGCGACCACACCATGACCCGGGAGCTCATCTGCCGCTTCGTCAATCAGGTCTACAGCTCCCACATGGTCAAGCCCCGTGTGGCCGTCTGTGTGCCTGCCGCCATCACCGGCATCGAGAGCGACGCTGTGGTGGAGGCCGTCATGGCCGCCGGTGCGCGTCAGGTCTACCTCATTGATGAGCCTATCGCCGCAGCTCTCGGCTCCGGCATCGACATCACCGTGCCGGATGGCCGGATGATCATCGACATCGGCGGCGGCACCACCGACATCGCCGTGCTGAGCCTCGGCGGCAAGGTCAAGGCCACCAGCGTCCGCGTGGCCGGCAACCACTACGACGAAGAGATCCTGAAGTTCGTGCGCAACAAGTTCAGCATCGCCATCGGCCAGCGCACCGCTGAGAACCTGAAAAAGAACGTGGCCTGCTGCCCCCAGAAGGCAGATTTCAACGAGACCATGGAGATCAAGGGCCGCAGCCTGCTCACCGGCCTGCCCGTGCGTGTCAATGTCTCCACCGCCGACCTCTACGAGCCGGTCATGCGCCTGAGCGAGCAGATCGGCACCGCCGCTCATCAGGTGCTGGAGAAGACTCCTCCGGAGCTGGCCGGCGACATCTACCGCAACGGCGTCGTCCTCACCGGCGGCGGCGCACAGCTTCACGGCCTGCCGGAGTACCTGAGCCAGGAGCTGAAGGTGGAAGTGACCGTCTCGCCTGACCCCGTCAACTGTGTCGCGCTGGGTACGGCCATGAGCCTGCGTCTGGGCGACAAGCTGGAGACCGGCTTCATGGACGCCACCCCCCGCATGGGCCGCCGCTGAGAGGGAAGCGCTGTTCACAGAACCGTGAAAAACAATATGATTTTTGTTCATAGTTGTTGAATCGACCCGGAAAATATTGTATAATATCTTCAAATCGCTTTTTGCCGCCCGCCCCCCGGGCGGCAAAGAAAAAAGTAAATAGGAGGAAGACCATGGATTTAGGTTATGATGTGATCGTTACCATAACCGGTATTGTGCTGGTGTTTCTGATCCTCGTCCTGCTGATGGCCATCATCACGCTGGAGGGCAAGATCTTTGACGCCATGAACAACAAGAAGGCAGCCGCCAAGGCGGCGTCTGCTGCAAAACCGGCTGCTCCTGTGAAACAGGCCGCTGCGCCCGCACCTGCAAAGGCTGCTGCCCCGCAGGTGGAGGCAGGCATCCCCGGCGACGTTGTGGCAGCCATCATGGCAGCCATCTACTCTATGGGCAACGGCAAGTATGTGCTGAAGGCAGTCCGCCGCGGCAAGAATGGCTGGGGCAAGGCTGGCGTCAACGACACCACCGCGCCCTTTTGACACAGGAGGAAAAACATGACTCAGTTTATTGATACTCTGGTCGGTATTTTCCAGAGTTCCGGTTTTGCCCGGTTCGGTGAGCCGGGCGGCTGGCTGTACGCAGTGATGATCTGCGTAGGCTGCTTCCTGCTCTACCTCGCTATCGTCAAAGAGTTTGAGCCTCTGATCCTGCTGCCCATGGCGTTCGGCATGATCCTGGCCAACCTCCCCGGCAGCGGCGTCATCCATATGCAGTACTTCGTCGGCGACGGCCTCGAGCACCCGATGTGGGTCGAGATCCTGAACAACGGCGGTTTGGCTGATATGCTCTACATGGGCGTCAAGCTGGGCATCTACCCGCCGCTGATCTTCCTCGGCATCGGCACCATGACCGACTTCGCCCCCCTGATCTCCAACCCCAAGAGCCTGCTGCTGGGCGCTGCCGCTCAGTTCGGTATCTTTGGTACTTACATGGGCGCTCGTCTGCTGGTCGCTACCGGTCTGGTGGACTTCACCCAGAAGCAGTCTGCTGCTATCTCCATCATCGGCGGCGCAGACGGCCCCACCGCTATCTTCGTCACCTCCCGTCTGGCTCCTGAGCTGCTGGGCTCCATCGCCGTCGCGGCCTACAGCTACATGGCTCTGGTGCCTGTTATCCAGCCGCCTATCATGAAGGCTCTGACCTCTAAGAAAGAGCGTACCGTCGTGATGAAGCAGCTGCGCACCGTGACCAAGACCGAGAAGATCATCTTCCCCATCATGGTCGCCATCGTCGTCTCCCTCATCGTGCCGGATGCCGCCGTTCTGGTCGGTATGCTGATGCTGGGCAACCTGATGAAGGAGTGCGGCGTTGTGGATCGTATCCAGAAGACCGCCGGCAATGAGCTGATGAACATCATCACCATCTTCCTGGCTCTGTCTGTTGGCTGCACCACCTCTGCAAACACCTTCCTGAACAGCCGCACCCTGTTCATCATCGTGCTGGGCCTCATCGCATTCTCCTTCGGCACTGCTGCCGGTGTCATCTGCGGCAAGGTCATGTATATCCTGACCGGCGGTCAGGTCAACCCCCTGATCGGTTCCGCCGGCGTTTCCGCTGTGCCTATGGCTGCCCGTGTTTCTCAGAAGGTCGGCCAGAGCGAGAACCCCTCCAACTTCCTGCTGATGCACGCAATGGGCCCCAACGTGGCCGGTGTTATCGGCTCCGCCGTCGCTGCTGGTATCCTCATCAACATCTTCGGCTAAGCATTTCCTGAGATCCCCGCTCCATCGTGGTATTGACTGCGGTGGGGCGGTTTTTTGTTTGCATTGTTTTTGTGTACAACTTTTTTGAAATGTGATATACTATATTTTAAGTGATATATCCAGAAATGATTGAAAAGAACAGGTGAAACAATGGCAACAGATCTCGCACAACAATTCTGCGCTTTGCGTGATACGTATATCGAAAAGCAGTTCGGACGCCTGAACGATATGCAGCGGGAGGCGGTGTTCACCACCAACGGCCCTCTGCTCATCCTCGCGGGTGCAGGCAGCGGAAAGACCACCGTGCTGGTCAACCGCATCGCCAACCTCATCCGCTTCGGCTCGGCCCACGGCTCCGGGTGGACGCCCCGGGAGGTGACGGAGGACGATGTGAAAGCCCTGCGCACTGCCATCATGACCGGCACCGACGCCCCGTCGTGGCTGGACGGGATGCTGCGGAAGGACGCCGTCCGGAGCTGGAACGTCATGGCCATCACCTTTACCAACAAGGCCGCCGGTGAGCTGAAAGAACGTCTGCGCCGGATGCTGGGCGGGGAAGAGGGCGACGAGGTGTTCGCCTCCACCTTCCACTCGGCCTGCGTCCGCATTCTCCGCCGCTGGGCCGAGGAGATCGGCTACCCCCGCAGCTTTACCATCTACGACAGCGACGACTCCCAGCGTGTCATGAAGACTGTGTACAAAGAGCTGAGCGTGGACGACAAGTTCTTCCCGGTCAAAAGCGCCATCAACCAGATGAGCCGCTGGAAAGACCAGCTCATCAGTCCGGAAGAGGCCCTGAAGACCCCGGCCCGGGACACGAAGGGAGCGCTTGCGGCCAAGGTCTATGCCGCCTATGAAAAGAAGCTCAGGGAGGCCGGTGCCTTCGACTTCGACGACCTCATCTATCAGACGGTCATCCTGCTGTCGGAGCACGAGGACGTGCGGGAGTTCTACCAGAACAAGTACAAATATCTGCTGGTGGACGAGTATCAGGACACCAGTGTGGCTCAGTTCCGGCTCGTGAGCCTGCTCACCGGCCCGGAAAAGAACATCTGCGTCGTGGGCGACGACGACCAGAGCATCTACCGCTTCCGCGGCGCGACCATTGAGAACATCCTCAACTTCGAGCGCATCTATAAAGGCACCAGGACCATCCGACTCGAGCAGAATTACCGCTCTACGTCGAATATCCTGAATGCCGCCAACTGTGTCATCCAGCACAACACCGAGCGCAAGGGCAAGACCCTCTGGACCAAGAACGGCGAGGGCGACAAGGTGCAGGTCTACACCGCCGAGAACGAGCAGGACGAGGCCAGCCATATCGCGGACGTCATCGGCCAGCACCTCAAAGAGGGCGGACATCTGGCCGACCACGCCATCCTCTACCGGATGAACGCCCAGTCGGCCCCCATCGAAAGCTACTTCACCCGTGCGGGCATCCCGCATAAGATCGTGGGCGGCCAGCGCTTCAACGACCGCAAGGAAGTCAAGGACATCCACTCCTATATGTCCATCGTGGCAAACCCCCGGGACGATGTCCGACTCCGCCGTATCATCAACGAGCCTGCGCGCAAAATCGGTGCAACGACCATCGAGGTCATTGCCGACCTTGCCGCCCAGCAGGGTATCAGTATGCTGGATGTCATCTCCCATGCCGACCAGTACGCCAAGCTCAGCCGCGCCATCGCGCCGCTGTTCAAGTTCTGGGACATCTACCAGAAACTGCAGGACTCTCTGGAAACGAAGACGCTGGACGAGTTCGCCTCCGATGTCATCGAGATCACCGGCTACCGCGCCATGCTGGAAGCCGACGCTGCCAAGGGTCACGAGGATGCCGCTGACCGTCTGCAGAACCTCGGCCAGCTGGTCAACAACGTCAAGAGCTACTGCGACCAGCACGGCGAAGAGGCCTCGCTGGAAGGCTATCTGGAGGACATCGCCCTCATCAGCGACATCGACAGCTACAACGAGAGCGCCGACCAGGTGGTGCTGATGACCATCCACTCGGCCAAGGGCCTTGAGTTTCCCTATGTATTCCTCATTGGCATGGAAGAGGGGGTCTTCCCCAGTGAGATGAGCAAGTATTCCGAGGCTGACCTCGAGGAGGAACGCCGTCTGGCCTATGTCGGCATCACCCGCGCCAAGAAGGAGCTTTACATCTCCAACAGCGTCACCCGGATGCTCTATGGCCGCACCCAGCGCAACGAGCCCAGCCGCTTTCTCCGGGAAATCGAGCCGGAGTACATCGAAGAGACCCGCAGCCCGGTGCTGGAACAGCGCTCCCGTCTGGGCGGCTGGGGCAGCGGTTACGGCAGCGATACCGTGCCGGGTGGTGCGTCGGGCTACTCCGGCCCCTCCGGCTGGGGGCGTGCGGCCTCCGGTTACGGCTCGGGCTATGGCAGCCGCAGCGGCTATCTGAATAAAGAATATAACGCACCGATGTCCAATAACCGAGGCTTTGGCTCCGATTACGCGGGCCGGGGAAGTGCTTCGTCGGGTCATGGCGGCTGCGGCTCCGGTTCGGGAAGCAGCGGCTTCGGCTCTGGCTATGGCCGTCCGGCAGCGCCCAAAGCGCCGGTCGGACCCGCAGGCAGCGGCGTGACCTCTTCGCCCCGTCCGGCAGCGGCATCCACCGGCCCCAAACACTATGAGCCGGGCGATATCGTGGAGCACAAGGTCTTCGGGCGCGGCAAGGTGCTGAAAGTCAAGCCCGCCGCCGGCGACCAGATCGTGGAGATCAGCTTCGAGAAGGTGGGCGTGAAGAAGACTATGGCCAACTTTGCGCCCCTTGTGAAGATAACGACGGAGGAATGAGAAAAATGATGACTGTCCGATTGATAGCACATACGCCGGAGCCGGAGAAGGTCGTGGCGGCTGCGGCGAAGCTCTGCTACTCCGACGCCCACATCACCGACCTGCTGGACGGGCTGGATGAGGAGAAGACTGCCCGCTTCCTGACCATGCTCAGCGATCTGGGCCACGCCAGCCCCATCGAGCACGCAAGCTTCACCTTCGGCATCGAGGGCGTCAGCCGTACCCTGCTGGCCCAGATCACCCGTCACCGCATCGCGTCCTTCAGCGTCCAGAGTCAGCGGTACGTCCGTCTGGACGATTTCCGCTACGTCATCCCGCCCGAGATCGAGGCCATCCCCGAGGCAAAGGCGGCGTTCATCGAGAGCATGAACGAGGACGCCAGGCGCTACCTCGACCTCGTGCAGAAGCTGGAAGACGGCCACACCGCCCGTCTGATGGCCGAGGGTCTGCCCGAAAAGCAGGCCCGGGCCAAGGCTTCCAAGCAGGCCAACGAGGACGCTCGCTTTGTCCTGCCCAACGCCTGCGAGACCAAGATGGTGGTGACCATGAACGCCCGCAGCCTGCAGAACTTCTTCCACCTGCGCTGCTGCAATCGCGCCCAGTGGGAGATACGGCAGCTGGCCGAAGAGATGCTGCGGCTGGTCTACCCGGTGGCACCCCATATCTTCCGCACCGCCGGCCCGGCCTGCGTGTCCGGCCCCTGCCCGGAGGGCAAGATGTGCTGCGGCCGCACCACCGAAGTCCGCGCCCAGTACGCCGCGCTGAAAGGGGAGAAGGCAGAATGAGCAAGGGCAGGCTTCTTGTCATCGAAGGGCTGGACGGCTCCGGCAAGGCCACCCAGGCAAAGCTGCTGGCCTCCCATCTGGCCGAGAGCGGTCGAAGGGTGATGGAGATCACATTCCCGGACTACGAGAGCGATTCCAGTGCGCTGGTAAAGATGTACCTCTCCGGTCAGTTCGGCGAAAAGCCCGACGACGTCAACCCCTATGCGGCGTCCAGCTTCTACGCGGTGGACCGGTACGCCAGCTATAAGACCAAGTGGGGCAGCTTCTACGAGGCGGGCGGCATCGTCATCGCCGACCGCTACACCACGTCGAATGCGGTGCATCAGTGCTCCAAGCTCCCGCAGGAGCAGTGGAACGACTTCCTCCGCTGGGCCTTTGACTACGAATACAGACTGCTGGGCCTGCCCGCGCCGGACGCTGTGGTGTACTTACAGGTAGACCCCGCTGTGAGCCAGAAGCTCATGACCGGCCGTTACCACGGCGACGAGAGCAGGAAGGACGTCCACGAAAAGGACATCGAATATCTGGCCCGCAGCCGCCGTGCCGCCGAGTACTGTGCGGTGCATCTGGGCTGGGCCACCGTCCATTGCACGGAAAATGGAGCCATGCGCACCATCGAGGAGATTCAGGCCGAGGTGCGGGCGCTGGCGGAAAAAGAACTCGGATAACCGCGAAAATGGGAGGGATACTATCAATGTATCGTTTGATGCAGCCGTCGGATGAGGCGGCAGTCGTGGCACTGTGGCAGAAAGAACGCGGCGACAGCGCCGAGTTCATCAAGACTGCTCTGGAAAAGTTCGCCGGGGCGGAAAATATCTACGTCGCTGAGGAAAATGACGAGATCGTCGCTGCGGCGCTGGCGGTCCCCGTCACCCTCAAGGGACGCAGCGGCAGCTACCTCTACGGCCTCTGCGGGCAGGGAAGCCTGATTCTGGCAGGACTCGTGGACTATCTCTGTGCGCAGCAGAAGCTGCGGGGCGCGGGCTTCACCGTGGCCGTTCCGGCCGGACAGGAGCAGGCCGCGCTGCTGGAAAACAAGGGTTTCCAGAGGGCTTTTGCCCTCCGCTGCCTGCCCCGGGAGGTGTCCCGCAACCTGTGGAGTCAGGCGGAGTTCGACTCCGTGACGGCCCGCAAGCTCTGTGAGCTGCGGGAGCGCTTCTATCCCGATACCGTCCAGTTCCCGCCGGAGCGGATGGCCGTCGTGCTGACCGACCTCTACGCCCGGGGCGCGACCATCGTGTCCAACGAGAAGGGCTACGGCATCTACTTCCGCCGGGAGGACACCCTCTATTTTGTGGAGCTGATGGCCGAAGACGACCGCTCCGCCGAGGTGCTGATGGAAGCGGCCCGGGAGAAGGAGGTCATCGTGGAGCGCGCCGTCATCACAGTGGGCGCGGCTCAGAACCTTTTCCTCGGCGAAGGCACCCGGCAGGACTACGGCATGATACGATTCGACGCGGAGCCTTTCGATGTGGAAGAAAGCTATATGCGGCTGATGATGGAAAGCTGAACGGAATGGTAAAGGAGTGTGTACATGGCACACGATGCAAAACATAAAAAAAGCAGAAAAGGCGGCGCAGCGAAAAGGATCCTGATCGTGCTGCTGATCCTGGTACTGGCGGCGGGCGGTTGTCTGCTGGCCATCCGAAAAGAGATCAACGGCAGTGCTTCCGCTGGCGAACCGGTGAGTGTGAGCATCCAGCAGGGCAGCGGCGTGGCAGCCATCGCCCAGAAGCTCAAGACGGCGGGCGTCATCAAGTACCCCCACGTCTTCCGCTGGTATGCAGGCAAACAGGGCGCGGCAGGCAAGCTCCAATACGGTGAGTTCGACCTCGCCCCCGGCAGCTCCTACGACGACATCATCGAGGCGCTCTCCGCCTACGCGAAGGCCGACAGCGTCCGGCTGACCTTCCCCGAGGGTACGACGGCCATCGCCATTGCGAAAAAAATGGAGGATGCCGGGCTGTGCAGCGCCGAGGACTTCCTCAAGGAGGCCAACACCGGCGATTTCAGCCAGTACAGGTTCTGGCAGTACGTCCCCGACGACAAGGACGCCCCGGACCGCTTCCTCAAGTGCGAGGGTTATCTTTTCCCGGATACCTACGATTTCCTGAAGGATGACACCGTCCATCATTACGTTGAGACGTTCTATTCTCACTTCGACAAGCAGATCACCGATGAGATGTATGCCGAGATGGAAAAGCAGGGGATGACCCTCTCCGAGGTGGTCACTCTGGCGTCCTTCGTGCAGGAGGAGGCCGGCAACGATCAGGACGATAATGTGGCGCAGGTGTTCCGCAACCGTCTGGCCGAGGGTTCGCCCTACCCCAAACTGCAGAGCAACACCTCCAGCTATGTCCAGAGCGACGCCGACAACAACTACCTCTGGAACTGGGTCGCGCCCTACTACGGCGGCTGGGACAGCATCCCGGAGAACATTCTGGAAGCCTACGACACCTACGCCCGCACCGGCCTCTCCGCCGGCCCCATCTCCAACCCCGGCATCGCGGCCATCCGTGCGGCGCTTGACCCGCAGCCCGACGATGAGGTGAAAGACGCCTATTTCTTTGTCACAGACCTTTCCGGTCACTACTACTACGCCCGCACCTACGCAGACCACCAGAAAAACTGCGATGAGGCGGCTAAAGTTAATAAAAGTATGAAGTAAAAGAGGAATACCATGTTACAGATACCGGAACTTCTGGCCCCGGCAGGCGACCTCGAGCGCCTGCGGTATGCCATCAACTACGGCGCGGACGCCGTCTACTGCGCGCTGCCCGAGTTCGGGATGCGCTCTGCACCCACCAACTTCACCCCGGAGCAGCTGAGCGAGGGCGTCATCTATGCCCACGCCCGGGGCCGCAAGGTCTACCTGACCATGAACACCCTGCCCACCAACGAGGAGGCTGACCGTCTGCCCCAGGCCATCAAGGACGCTGCCGCCGCCGGTGTGGACGCCTTCATCGTGGCCGACCTCGGCGTGTTGGACGCCTGCAAGACCTTCGCGCCCGACATCGACGTCCATATGTCCACCCAGACCGGCATTACCAACTGGGCCGCTGCCCGCGCCGCCTACAATATGGGCGCGAAGCGGGTGGTGCTGGCCCGGGAGATGACCCTGCAGGACATCGCTACCCTCCGCGACAAGACCCCGCCGGAGCTGGAAATCGAGGCTTTCGTCCACGGCGCCATGTGTATGAGCGTCTCGGGCCGCTGCCTGCTCTCCAACTACATGGCAGGCCGCGACGCAAACCGCGGCCAGTGCGCCCAGCCCTGCCGCTGGAAGTACTATCTCAGCGAGGAGACCCGCCCGGGCCAGCTCTATGAGATCGGCGAGAACGAGAACGGCAGCTACATCCTGAACGCCAACGATCTGTGTACCGCCCCCTTCCTCGACCTCATCTGCAAGGCGGGCGTGGACAGCCTCAAGATCGAGGGCCGCGCCAAGACGTTCTACTACGTCGCCAGCGTGACGGCGGCCTACCGCCGCGCCCTCGACCAGTATCTGGCCGACCCGATGAACGAAAACTTCGAGCTGCCGGAAGAGGTTTTGGATGAGCTGACTCGCACCAGCCACCGCCACTATTCGCCCGGCTTCTACTTTGGCCGGGAGCAGGCCCGTCAGGCTACCGACAGCGCGACTTACATCCGCGAGTGGGAGTTTGTCGGTACGGTGGACGGCTGGGAGAACGGCGTCGCCAGCTGCCAGCAGCGGGGCAAGTGGAGCCTCGGCGACACGCTGGAAGTGCTCTGCCCGGATGGCCGCAGCATCCCGCTGGACCCCGAGTGGATCAAGAATGAGGCCGGTGAGCTGGTGGAGTCCACCCCCCACGCCATGGAGCACTACACCATCCCAACCCCCGAGCTGCCGCCCCTGAGCCTGCTGCGGCGGAAGGTCTGAGGGATACTGCAAACACAACGGATGTACGAAAGCAACAGAAAAAGAGGGCCTGCTATGAGCAGTGTGGTAAGCAGCAAGATAACCGGAAAAGAATATCCGCTTTCCAAGATATTCAGCTCGGATTTTGAGTATCATATCCCGGGCTACCAGCGCCCTTATGCATGGACGGAAGATGAAACGGGCGCGCTGTTCGATGATTTATATGGATTTTTCCAGACAGAGAACACAGAAAATTTCTTTCTGGGTAGCATCGTCCTTATCAAGGATGAACAGAACCGCTATGCCGATGTCATCGATGGACAGCAGC
>OJNO01000375.1_pt1 | contig 23367 bp, 20 predicted proteins | sample 1597761 | NCBI WGS metagenome assembly OJNO01 (sample SAMN00265071, study PRJEB22529) | human gut metagenome
AAGATCCTGGTTGCTGTTCACTGGTAACGTTCCGCGAGGTTTTTTTGTGAACAAAGTTCACAGAAAACCCGAGAATTGCGGCGCGAAATCATGCTTTGCATGATTTCTGTGCATCGCGAAGCGCGTTACTGTGAATGAAGTAGACAGTAACGAATCTTATATTGGTTACCGACTATCCAAAGAAATACTTTGCAATTTTCACAGTTCGGGGTATAATAAATGAAAGTAATTGTAAAAATTCATAACGATTCAGAAGGCTTTCCCTTCAATAATATTGAATCGCTGAAAAATGATTAGAATAAGGAGATTAACATGTATCAAATAGACTTCCATAAACCGCTTCATATCCATTTTATCGGTATTGGCGGAATCAGCATGAGCGGACTTGCTGAGATCCTTCTCGGCGAGGATTTCAAGGTTTCCGGCTCTGATTCCAAAGAAAGCCCGCTTACGGATTCCCTTACCAGGAAAGGTGCACGCATCTTTTACGGACAGCGCGCTTCCAATATTACAGACGATGTAGAACTTGTAGTTTACACTGCAGCCATTCATCCGGATAACCCGGAATATGCCAGTGCAGTGGAAAAAGGCATTCCAATGCTGACCAGAGCCCAGCTTCTTGGTCAGATCATGCGCAACTACGATACCCCAATCGCAGTTTCCGGAACCCATGGCAAGACCACCACTACTTCCATGATCTCCCAGATTCTTCTGGAAGCAGATGCGGATCCGACCATCAGTGTTGGCGGCATTCTTCCTTCTATCGGGGGAAATATCCGAGTAGGTCAGTCCGAAACATTTGTCACAGAAGCCTGTGAGTATACCAACAGCTTTTTAAGCTTTTTCCCGAAGATCAGTGTGATCCTGAACATTGATGCTGACCATCTGGACTTTTTTAAGGATATTGATGATATCCGTCATTCCTTCCGCAGATTTGCCCAGCTGCTTCCCGCAGACGGAGCCCTGATCATCAATGCGGATACGCCGCATTATCAGGATATTATCAAAGACCTTTCATGTAAAATTATTACATATGGTCTGGAGCATGAAGCTCAGTATCAGGCCACAGATATCACTTATGACAAATATGGACATGCATCCTTTACCGTTCTGAAGGATGGCAGAAAGGCCGGCAGTTTCTATCTGAAAGTTCCGGGCAGCCACAATGTTTCCAATGCCCTGGCAGCAATTGCTCTGGCTCGGCTTCTTCAGATTCCGAATGATGTCATTGTCAAAGGACTTGGCAGTTTCACAGGAACAGATCGCCGTTTCCAGTATAAAGGCGAAGTAGCAGGCGTTACCATTGTTGATGATTATGCGCATCATCCAACAGAAATCCAAGCTACTTTAAACGCTGCACACAATTATCCACACAAGAAGCTGTGGTGCGTATTCCAGCCTCATACTTACACACGTACCAAGGCTCTTCTTCCGGAATTTGCACAGGCTCTTAAGCTTGCCGATCATGTGGTTCTGGCAGACATTTATGCAGCAAGAGAAACAGATAATCTTGGAATCTCTTCCAAGGATCTGCAGGCACGGATCCAGGAGCTTGGTACTCCATGCGAATATTTCCCAACCTTTGATGAGATTGAGAATTTCCTGCTGAATAATTGTGAAGCCGGAGATCTGTTGATCACAATGGGTGCCGGAGATGTTGTTAAAATCGGAGAACAGTTACTTGGAAAATAATTGATTGCAATTTCAGCGGTTGTCATGTCCTTTTAAGACCTGGCATCCGCTGTTTTTGTTTTACCATTTTTATTGTCTCTGATCTGTTTTTCCTGGCAAAACGTGCATACCTTCTCATATCCACGGTCACAGACTGTTTTTGCCAAAAATAATTATCCACATTGAAAAAAGCTTGGAAATTCAAGCAATTTAATAGTTATCCACATTATCCACAGGCTTATGCACATTTTTGCACTGGCCTGCATGTGGATTCTTATGTGTATAAAGTGCTTAACATAATACTACGACATAACTCGACAAAAATCACAGTTTTTCTTTAATTTTCCGCATTTTTCGGGTTTCCCATAAACATTATGTGCAACTTGGTTTCCACATTATCCACATTATCCACATAGTAGTCCACACACATTTTGTAAAAATCCCGGCAAAAAATCTCCTATTCTCATTTAAAAAGGGGTGTGCTATAATGCAAACACAATGAACAGTGATGATTCATATTCCCAGATAAGGAGTGTTTCCATGATCAGGTTACATAGTACAGGGCTTAATGATGCCACCATTTTATCCAATATTTTTATCGACCGTTTTATGCCAAAGGCAAATGGAGAATTTGTAAAAGTCTATATTTATCTGCTCCGTATGCTTGGCCGCCCGGAGGAAGCTTTCGGGCTTTCCCAGATGGCAGATTCCCTGTTCTGTACAGAAGGAGATATCCTCCGTGCGCTGAAATACTGGGAGTCTGAGAAGCTGATTACCCTCTTATACGAGGAAGCTGAATTGACAGGAATTACCTTACAGGCACCGTGGAATGAAGCAGATATGCTGGCTACGGTGACTCCTGCAGGTATCTGTAACGCCGGTTCGCTCAGCGATGTGCCTGATACTTATCACATATCTGCCCCTGAATCCCCAGCCGTCATTCCCAATGCTCCTACTGATAACCCATTGCAGACTGACCAGATTTCCTACCGCAGCGCAGATCTGCCTGTCACACCTTCCTCCAAACCACTTTCCGAGACGAAAGCGCTTACCCCGGATCGGGTGAAGGAGCTGAAACAGAATGAAGATATTATCCAGCTTCTTTACATTGCCGAGCAATACCTCGGCAAAACGCTCACCCCCACAGAGACACGCAAGATCCTGTTTTTCTACGACGAGCTGCACATGTCTGTAGATTTGATCGATTATCTGATCGAATACTGTGTAGGACGTGACCACCGCAGCATCCGTTATATCGAGACGGTTGCCATGGCCTGGAGGGAGGAAGGCATTACCACAGTTGAAATGGCAAAGGATTCCACCTCCCGCTACAGCAAAGAATATTTTTCAGTTCTGAAAGCGATGGGAATTACCAACCGCAATCCTTCAGACGCGGAAATTTCGCTGATCAATACCTGGACCAGGGACTATGGTTTTTCCATGGAATTGATTCAGGAAGCCTGCTCACGGACAGTTCTGCAGACTGGACAGCCAAGTTTTCCATATGCAGACAAAATTCTGCAGCGCTGGAAGGATAAGAATATCCGCACTTTAGGGGATGTCCGTCTTCAGGATGCCCAGCACCAGAAGCGCAAACTGGAAAAAGCAGTGTCGAAAGCAGACAAGCCGAAATCTGCAACTCCAAACCGCTTTAACAATTTCCATCAGCGTGACTACGATTTTGCTGAATATGAGAAGAAACTGCTTAATAAACCAAATTAAATCCTGGAAACAGATTTTTCTTTAAAACACATACGAACATCTTACAACCTGGAAGGAGAATTTACATGCCCTTACAGAATTACCAATACGATACTATAATGCGGGAATACAACCGTCGCCAGGCCAGGAACCGCCGCATACAGGAAGAGCATCTTGCTGAAGCCTATGAGAAAATTCCCCGTCTGCGTGAAATCGACGAGGAAGTAGCTACTTTAAGTGCCAGGAAGGCCCGGGCCCTGATCAGCCGCCAGGAAGTCGGCATTGAAGATCTTCGCAATGATATTGCCCTGCTTTCCCAGGAACGCACTGCATTACTGCTTTCTTCCGGCTATCCTGCTGATTATCTGGAGATGAGCTACACCTGCCCTCTTTGCCAGGATACTGGCTATATCGGCAGCCAGAAATGCTCCTGTTTCAAGAAGGCAGAGATCGAACTTCTGTATACACAGTCAAATTTAAAAGAAATTCTTGAAAAAGAGAACTTTGACCACTTTTCTTTTGACTTTTATTCTGATACAATAACAAATGATTCAACGGGACTCACCGAACGTGAGACTGCACGTCGCGCGTATAAGATGGCGAAGGAATTTGTCGCTGACTTTGACAATTCTTTCCAGAACCTGTTTTTCTACGGCGACACCGGTGTGGGCAAGACCTTTCTTTCCCACTGCATCGCTCATGATCTTCTGGACAGTGCACACTGTGTGCTTTATTTTTCTTCATTCGAGCTTTTTGATTTTCTTGCAGGCTCTGCTTTTTCCAGAGGCAATGACGCTCCCGATGATGAACCGATTTTTGACTGTGACCTGCTGATCATTGATGACCTGGGTACAGAGCTTACCAACAGCTTTGTATCTTCACAGCTTTTCCTGTGCATCAATGAGCGGATCATGCGCAAGAAATCTACGATTATTTCCACAAACCTGAAGCTGGAAGATTTCTCAGCAACTTATTCTGAGAGAACCTTTTCCCGCATCGCCAGCAACTATCAGATGACTAAGCTTGTGGGAAAAGATATCCGCATTCAGAAAATTTTTTTAGGAGGAAAGTAAAGAATGGCACAAGAAGAATTGACTACACTTCCCGTTGGAAGGCTGGGATTAGTTCCTTTGGAAAGCTGCAGGAGCCTTGGACAGAAAGTCGACGAATGGCTCGTTAAGTGGCGTAAGGAGCGTGAGCATTCAGAATCAGATTCTTTCGCCTTTGAAGGATACAAAAGAGATTCCTATACAATCAAAGTTCAGAACCCTCGTTTCGGTTCCGGAGAAGGTAAATGTGTGATCACCGAGTCCGTGCGAGGAGATGATGTTTATATTCTTGTAGATGTATGTAACTACAACATCTCATATCCAATTGGCAAATACACCAACCTGATGTCCCCAGATGATCATTATCAGGATCTGAAGCGTGTAATTGCAGCTATTGGAGGAAAGGCCCGCCGCGTGAATGTAATCATGCCATACCTTTATGAGGGTCGTCAGAGCAAGCGTATTGGAAGAGAGTCTCTTGACTGTGCTACTTCCCTTCATGAACTGATAAATATGGGAGTTGAAAATATTATCACTTTCGACGCACATGACCCACAGATTCAGAATGCCACCCCACTTCATGGATTTGAGACTGTTCAGCCTTCTTATCAATTTATCAAGGCTCTTCTGAACCATGAGCAGGGACTTCATATTGACAATGAGCATTTTATGATCATCAGCCCGGATGAGGGCAGCATGAGCCGTGCGATCTATCTTGCAAACATCCTGGGTGTTGATATGGGCATGTATTACAAACGCCTTGACTACTCCAAGAATATAGGAGGAAGACATCCGATTGCAGCCTATGAGTTCCTTGGTCAAAATGTAGCAGGCAAGGATATGATCCTGATTGATGACATGATCTCTTCTGGTGACACTATCCTGAAGATTGCTTCTCTTCTTAAGGACAGGGGTGCCGGCAGAATTTACCTTTGCTCCACGTTCGGTCTGTTTACAGACAACCTTAAGAAATTCGATGAAGCACATGCTGCTGGTGTATTTGACAAGCTTCTCACTACCAATATGGTATATCAGTCTGAGGAGCTTCTTGCAAAACCATATTACATTTCCTGTGATATGAGCAAATACATTGCACTGATCATTGATACACTGAATCATGATATGTCTGTAAGCCATCTGCTGAATCCAGTTGACAGGATTAAACGCTGTGTAAACAAATATATGGCACAGTATGAGAAATAAATAAAATAATTTGAGGCTGACCCTTCCAGGTGTCAGCCTCTTGTTTTGTTATCATTTATTTGTAACTGTTCAGTACTTTCACAGTTACATGCTTCGTGAGCACTTAACATTCACTGTAACAGTTTTCTAAAAAATGTCAGCCATATCCTTATTATTGGTAAAAAGCAGCACCTGTCTGGGCTGTTTTTTCAGCCACCTGAAAACTGCCATAAGCTTATCCTGATTCTTCCCATGGAAAATATCATCCAAAATAACTGGAAAAACAGTTTCATTCGTGAACAACTCAGCAGCAGCCATCTGAATAGAAAAATACAGCATTTCAAGGTTTTCCTTTTCCAGATTTTCTGCCAAAACAGTTCCCTCTTCCAGACACAGTTCCAAACTCTGTCCCTCATCTCCATAGAACTCTATATATTTTCCATCTGTAAGTTCCCTGAAAATTTGGGATGCTCGTATCCGAATCTTTCTGCCTTTCTCAAGATAAATACTGCGTGACAGCTCTTTTATGGTATCCATAGCCAGGTTCAAGGACTGTGTTTCCAGATCTTCAGAAGTAGGAAGTGACATTTCCAGCTCAAATTCCTGATATTCGCTCTGCAAATTCGTAAAAGCAGTCAGTTTCTCACCGTAAATTCCATCAATATCTTCTTTACTGGATTTCAGCTTTTCCTGCTGTGACTGCAAATACACTTTTTTCTTCTTTAGCTTTACAAACTCCATATGCAGCTTTCTTCGTGCAGTAAGTGTATAAACCATTGCCACAACAGCAGCAATGATGCATACATCCATTCCTATTTTAGACATCTCATCAGTTAACTGAAATCTTCCAACAATACCAATAATTCCCACAATAACGGCCAGAATACCTGCTATCACCATTCCCAGATTCTTTTTCTCTATAGCCTGCAGTTGTTCTTCAATCACAGCGGCTTCTTCTTTCCCTGCTGCAGAATAAATTTTTGCCTGCGCCTGAACCACCTGACCCTTCTGGTCCCGAAGTCCATCCAGATCATTCTGCAGACTTTCCAGTTTCTCGCTCAGTTTTTCCTGTTCTCTCTGAACTGCTTTCCTGCCACGTTCTTTCTGGGTGAGATATCCCTTGCGCCACATCTTCAGCATCTGCTCCGTTCTTCCAAGATCCACCAGACCATCTCCGCTTTTGCTGAGAACAGCCAGTTTATTCTGTAGTTCCTTTGCCATTTCCCTGGAAGAACTACCGCCAAGTGCTTCTACCATAACAGTATTATCGAACAGATTCTCACTAAATCCACCAAGTATCCTCTCGAGGGCTCCATTTTCCCCATTTAAAATTTCTCTGGTATCTTCACAGAACAACTCACAATTATGGATTCCTGCCCCTATTTCCCGCATCAGGCGGTAATCTTTTCCATTGTGCTGAAACCATATAGTTCCACCATATTTTTCCCTGGAAGCTTCAGTTCCTGCTTTTTCATAAATTCCATTCTTTTCCTGCATTTCCTCAGGCACTCCAAAGAACATGCTCTTCACAAAGATAAACACAATGTTCATTTCTGTTTCTTTTAGTCCATAGAGCACATTTACTCCAGAGGTCAGTTCTATGTCTTTTTCCCGAAGCCCACCAAAATTATTTATTAATATGCGTTTAAAAATCATATAACCTTATTCCCTCGCACATACATCTCACTTTTACACTGCAATACATATTTTCTGTTACTATCTGCTCTATGTCAGCTGGAATGTCTTGTCTCCAGCAGTGCCTGCAAACCATAGTACAGAGCCTTATCTTCCACTGTATTTCTGTTTTTTTCCATAAAAAAGCAGATATAATCCCCTATCAAAGTTCCGGCATATTTTTTTTGCAGTTCTTCCAGATCATAAGCAGGTCTGGTCTCATCCAGTACTTCTGTAATATTTCCAAAGGATTTCAGTTTTTCCGGAATCAGAAAAAGCTCTGGTTTTCTTTTCCCCTGAAGAATTACACGATATATATTCAGTCCGCCTTTTTATATATCTCATCCTTCAAAGCTTCTTCAATAGATAGCTGGGTGCTTTCTTCATTTACATTGAGAAGAAGCTGACTATAGGTTCGAATAGAAAACGGAACAAATCGGGTTTTCACTTTTCCATTTTCAATTCTTCCCTCAATATAGCCATGCGCTCCTAGATCATTGCTTTCAATTGGCTCAGGAGCTCCGCTGTAAGCAGCCACATCTCTTATTACGCTCTGTGGAGTATGGAAATGCCCCAATGCAATATAATCAAAACCAGCTCCTGCAAGTGCAGCTATATTTAACGGGCAATGGCTTTCATCACCGCCATGAGCCATAAGAATATGCACTCCATCATTTTTCACAGGGCGTACGCCATCATACAAGGGCTGTCTGATCTGTGAATGTTCATAGCTCATTCCATAAACATATACCCCGAATTGCGTATCTTTCACACAGGTTACCTTCTCTTCTGGAAAAAAAGTCACATTCGGTGCCCAGGTGAAAGTTCTGTAAAAAGAATTTTCTTTCAGATAATCCCTTTCTCCTGCCATTAAATATACCCTTGTTTCCGGTATTCCGGAAAATAAATCGTTTACTTCTTTCAATTCATATGGAAGTGGCTGACGATGGAACAAATCTCCGGCTATAAATAACAAATCCACCGGATTTTCGCGGATACCCGCAATAACCCGGCGGAATGTTTCCCAGATTTCATTCTCCCGCTTGTCACTCCATGGGCAGCCTCTGTCAGGCACTGCACCAAGATGTACATCTGCAAGATGAATAAATCTCATTCTTTTACCTCATTTTATAAATCGCAGTTGTTAACTGTTCTCGGGAATGGAATTACGTCACGGATATTACCCATTCCTGTGAGATACATTACACAGCGCTCAAATCCAAGACCAAATCCTGAATGACGTGTGGAACCATATTTACGCAAATCAAGATAGAAGTCATAGTCTTCTTCCTTCAGCCCAAGCTCTTCCATACGAGCTTTCAACTTACCATAGTCATCCTCTCTCTGGCTTCCACCGATAATCTCACCAATTCCAGGAACCAGGCAGTCCATAGCTGCAACGGTCTTGCCATCCTCGTTTGCTTTCATATAGAATGCTTTAATTTCCTTTGGATAGTCTGTAACAAAAATAGGTTTCTTAAAAATCTGTTCTGTCAGATAACGCTCATGCTCTGTCTGCAGATCACATCCCCAGGATACTTTATAATCAAACTTGTCATTATTCTTCTCGAGAAGCTCAATTGCTTCTGTATAGGTAACACGACCGAACTCAGAGTTTGCCACATGATTCAATCTGTCAAGAAGTCCTTTGTCCACAAAAGAATTGAAGAAGTTCATTTCCTCTGGAGCATTCTCAAGAACATATCTGATCACATATTTCAGCATCGCTTCTGCAAGATTCATGTTATCTTCAAGATCAGCAAATGCACACTCAGGCTCGATCATCCAGAACTCAGCTGCATGACGTGTGGTGTTGGAGTTCTCAGCACGGAAAGTTGGTCCAAATGTATATACATTACGGAATGCCTGTGCAAATGTCTCACAGTTCAGCTGACCGCTTACAGTCAGATTTGTCTCCTTGCCAAAGAAATCCTGAGAGTAATCAATATTTCCCTTATCATCTGTAGGAATGTTATTCAGATCCATGGTTGTAACCTGGAACATCTCCCCTGCACCCTCGCAGTCACTTCCTGTGATCAGCGGAGTGTGTACATAAACAAATCCTCTCTCCTGAAAGAATTTGTGTATTGCATATGCACAGAGAGAACGTACACGGAAAACAGCCTGGAAGGTATTTGTTCTGGAACGAAGATGTGTGATCGTTCTTAAATACTCAAGACTGTGGCGTTTCTTCTGAAGCGGATAATCTGGTGCAGATGTTCCTTCTACAGAAATCTCTGCAGCCTGGATCTCAAATGGCTGTTTCGCCTGTGGAGTCGCTACCAGAGTTCCCTTTACAATAATCGCTGCGCCTACATTCAGTTTGGAAATCTCAGCAAAATTGTCCATTGTATCATGGTAAACGATCTGAAGGGTCTCAAAATATGTTCCATCATGGAGAACAACAAATCCAAAGGTCTTGGAATCACGAACGCTTCGTACCCAGCCGCCTACGGTGATCTCCTGATCCAGGTATTTATCCCGTTCTCTGTAAATCTCTTTTACTGTTGTAAGTTTCATAATTAGTTCCTCTTTCTCCTCATTTTTCCAAACACTCATTTCTCTATAGTATAGACTATTCCTCTTATTCGCGCAAGGATATTTTTCCAGGGAATAAAAGAAGATCCTGTCTGTTAAGCTTCGACACTTTTGGACAAAGATCTTCTCTTCTGTAAGTATTTTCCTATTGCAAAGTTGCCTCATTCTCAGTATTTCTCTGAACGTTTAATGCAATATAAGATAATCCAGACAATACTTAAAAATTCGTTTGTAAGTCTTGGTGGTGTAATGAAGTCCATCATCGTCTGGCAGGTCAACTCCAGTTCCACTAATATTGGTACCATATCCATTCTCCATCAGATAAGAATACGTATCAATATATTCGAAAGTGCTGCCAAGAGCACTACCCACAACAGAATTGAATTTGCGGATTACTTCTTCTTTTCGGATTGCATTCTTACCAAGATATTCGATTGTCTTACTGTTTACCGGATTCACCGACATAAAGAACAGCTTGCAGTTCTTTTTCTGTAAGCTCTCAGCAATCTCCTGATAATAAGAAATATAATCATACATATTTCCAGGATCGTTTACTCCCAGATTAAAAATAACCGCAGTCGGTTTCAGAACGGAATAATTCTCTTCTGCAATAGAAAGAATCGTATTCATTCCCTGAGACTTCAGCCATTCAAGACCTTTACCCTCTTCGTATACAAAATCAATATCACGCAGCAGATTCGACTCATAATACCCTGAATTTAAATTTTGCAGCGTTCTCTGCATACGATTGGTACGGGAGTCTCCTACAAAAATAATGTGATTGTACCCCCGGCTGCTGCCATTTCCAATCTTCCAGCTGCTTGCGGATTGCAGAAGCTCTGAAAGAGTCAGGTCTTCCTCAGCGGAACGGTTAAACACAACTGCATACAGCTTTATGTTGCTGTTTACTGTAATAGTATCACCAGCTTCATAACGCGGTGCTGTGCTTTTTCCTAACTGGATATCCCATCCCATAAAGGTGTATCCGGATGCATTTCTTACAGACGGCAATGTATAAGAACTTCCAGATGCTACATTCTCTGTCTTGTAAACGGTTCCATCATTCTTGCACAAAGCCACCGTAAATGTTGTATCAGACTCGTAAACAGCATATAATTTTATATTTTTTTTGATTCGAATCTTCTGTCCCTCTGTATACGCCGCTTGGGAAGCATTCTTTTTAGTACTCCATCCAACTGCCTTATAGCCGCTTTTTTGTGGAAGCTCTGGCAAGGTAAGATATCCGTTTTTTGTAACAGCTTTGTTTAGTTTCTTAAATACTGTACTGGTGCTTCCGGTATTATCATAGAAATAAACTTTATATATACCAACTTTTTTACGCACCGCGTACAGATTTATATTCTTTTTCAGACGTATTTTTTTCCCCGCGGCATATACCGCTTTGGTATCGTTTTTCTGAGTGGACCAGCCAAGATTTTTGTATCCGGTAATTGCAGGAACTGCCGGAAGCTTAATTTTTTTCCCGGCACTTACCTTTATACGCAGCTTGGAATAAGATGTTTTTCCACTTTGATTCCAGAATCTGACAACTACGTTCTTAGTGGCCGCCTGTACAGACTGAACACCACTAATCCCAATTTTTCCATCATTTCTAAATGAAACTCCGAACAAAATCAACATTGTGGCCAACAGAACCCGGAAAATCCTATTTTTTCTTTTTGTTTTATTTTTCATAGGCACTCCTCTGCTTTTTAATGTCTCTCCTGCTTTCATCATCTGCACAGAAAATAAATAGTTCTTATTTCATCTTCTGTGCTGTCTTCAGTATAATCAAACGGACACATTCTTTCAACCCCAAAAGATTGTCTTTATGATTTGGTTACAAATTTTCAATAAAACGCATAAATGCAGCTCTGCCCTCTCCTGTACATTTGTAAACACCAGCATCTTCCAGCACGTGAACAAACACATTTCCAACTTCTTTATGAAGAACCTCTTCAATATTGTCTTTATCAAGATGATCGTACTTCGGAAGGAATTCTTTTACCCACTGCGCATGTTTTTCAATCTTCTCATTAGAAGCAACATCCTTGCCATCCAGAATATATTCTTCCAAAAGCTCCAGTTCTTCTTTTAGTCGCGCAGGGAGAACTGCCAAGCCCATAACCTCGATCAGACCGATATTCTCCTTCTTAATATGATGGTACTGTGCATGCGGATGATATACGCCAAGAGGATTTTCTTCTGTGGTAATATTGTTTCGTAGAGTCAGATCCAACTCATACATATCACCTTTTTTACGTGCGATCGGAGTGATCGTATTATGAGGTTCACCATCCGTTTCTGCAAAAATGAATGCAGCCTCATCTGTATAGCCTCTCCAAACCTCCAGCACATGAGTTGCCAGATCAATCAGGCGCTTCTCATCTTTATGACGGATACGAAGTACAGACAGCGGCCATTTTACAATACCAGCCTCCACATCCTCATAGCCCGGAATAGTTACATATTTCTCAATTTCAGCCTTTGCCATAGCAAACGTATAATGGCCGCCCTGGAAATGATCGTGACTGAGAATAGAACCTCCCACAATCGGTAAGTCTGCATTTGACCCCAGAAAATAATGTGGAAACAGCTTCACGAAATCAAACAGCTTGATAAATGTGTTTCTCTCGATTTTCATAGGTGTGTGCTGGAAATTAAATACAATACAATGCTCATTATAATAAACATAAGGAGAGTACTGCATTCCCCACGGACTGTCATTGATTGTGATCGGAATGATTCTGTGATTCTCTCTTGCAGGATGATTTGCGCGGCCTGCATATCCCTCATTTTCCGGACAAAGCAGACATTTGGGATAGCTGCTTGATTTGATAAGCTTTGCCGCAGCAATAGCTTTCGGATCTTTCTCTGGCTTAGAAAGGTTGATTGTAATATCAATTGCTCCATAAGGAGAATCCACAGTCCATTTCTGGTCTTTCTTTACACGATAACGACGAATATAATCACTGTCCTGGCTTAATTTATAGAAATAATCTGTTGCTTCTTCCGGAGATTTCTCATATTTTTCCCAGAAAGACTTCTGTACCTGAGCCGGGCGGGGCATAAGACAGTTCATTAATCTTGTATCAAACAGATCTCTGTAAACCACACTGTCCTGAATCAGACCACGTTCTACAGCTTCGTCTAACAGTTCTTTCAGAACTTCTTCCAGATTAATATCAGAATATTCCTCTGCCGGTTCTGTGTATTCATCTTCTTTAAAAACATCAAGAAGAAGATTTGTTGTATAGTTTTTCTCACAGGCAGGAGTCAGCCCTGTCTCAATTCCATACTGTACCAGTTTTTTAATACTTTCGCTTAGCATTTTTCTGTCCTTTCCTGTTGCTTTATTTTTAACAGTCTGTCCTCCACCACAGACAGACTGTTAACCACCACTTTGCTGCATCTTTCACATCTAGCATTTTTTGCATACATGTTCAATATCGGACTGTACCGGCTTTCCCAACAGCCACTTTAAAGCTTCAGTTTCTCAACATAACTTATAAAAATATTGCCGGCCTTTTCAAACAGCTCCGTACTGTCATTCATACCGTAAGGATAAGTTTCCCCTTTCTGCGGATCGTACAGATATGTGTTATATTCATCATATCCTATGATCACAACACTGGTATTATCCCCGGTCTTGGCAATTACCGGACGCTGGGCGCTGACCTCATATAAGACACTGTCTAATGTACAACCAGACAAATCAATGATAGTACCCTCATCCCCAAGAGCCTCCTGCAGTGCTGTAACATCCAGGGATGCACTCTTCATTGCTTCCGGCACATCCTCCAGATTAAGAGTCAGCTTTGTCTTCTTATTTCCACGCTCCCATACATACTGCTGAGCACGATTCAGCACAACACCAGTCTGATCATCTGCTCTTTGAAGCGCAAGTGCAGGATCTGTGAATGTACTGTCCAATCCTCCTTTTGCATAAACATAGTAAATATCTTCCTCAGGAATCTGCGTATCCAGAATAATACGGTCATCACCTATATTTTTCATTTTTGCATAAACGACTAACGGTTCCTGAATTTCAGGCGTTTCAGTGAGAGCCAGTCGTATCTGAGTTCCGGTTCTGGAATTTGTCACAAGTTCCACGGATACAGTATTGGTCGAGGCTTTGGAATTATTCAGAATATTATCCTTGCTTACTGCTTTGTATCCTTTTTTTGTCTTCTTGGACAACTGAAATTCCATCATAGTGTTTCCCATGGTAATATCAGTTACATACAATCCATCCTGATGATATTCTTTTTTCAAAGTTCCATCAAATCCTTCAATACGGACCGTATGAATCCCCGTAGTCTCATGACCATTATCGTCTGCGATCACATCTCCATCAACTACGATTCCATAAACAAGATCTTCATTCATAAATCCATTCAGCACTAAAGACTGTCCTGAAGATGGTGCAAGACTCCTGGTTTCTAATGTTTCAAAATCTATTTCTTTTATATTTCCGGCGCTTTCACCTTCCTGAATGATCCATGCAGCATGTGCACCTGTATCCGAAACAGCAAAGTCATCTTTTTTAATTCCTTCCTCAAGAACCTCACTGGTACCATCTGAAATGTTTATCTTATAAAGCTTATTTGCAAATAAAAGGTAAAGAGCATTTTCTGTACTGACATAGGATAATGTTCCAAGATCTTCTTTCAGGAATTCGTAGGATTCTGTAGACGGAATAAATACTTTTTCTTCCACCACATTCTGATCATTGCTGTAATGATATACACAAACGCCACAGTATCCTTCCCGAACGCCTCTGTTCATATATCCATAAAGAACAAAGTCCACATCTCCGTTATCTTCCACACGGATGATCTTTATATTATGCTGGTATCTGGAATCCCTGAAATCTCCATCCGTTTCTTTGCGGAAACTGAAAATTCTGGAAAATTTTCCATCATCAGGAGAATAAGACCATAAATCTCCTTCCTGAACAAACGCAAGCACTCCTGCTTTTTCATTCATCATGTATTCTACATTTTTGTCTCTGACACCAAGCAAAAGCCCCTTGTCGGAAATGCTGATGGAGCTTTCCTCAAACACCTGTGATGCGCTTCGTTTAAAATCCAGAAGCATGATTCTGGTTTCAGTATAACGCATCCGGTAAAATTCTGTCACATCATAGATTTCCTGGTTTCCATCTTCATCCAGTGCCGCAATCTGATATTCAACAGAAAGACTGGCTGTGGTTTCATTAATATCCTTCACTACAGGAATTCCCTTTCTGTAAATCTGAGGGTTCAGATTGCCCCAGCTGATCTGGGCAAATGTAGAATTGATATTAATGTCTGTATAGTTGGTAGATGTACTGGATGTGTCTGATTCCAGGTAAGCAGTCAGATCCTCGGCGGACGCTTTATCCAGACATTTTTCATAAAAGCTCGCAACAAACTTCACGTACTGAGCAGCATTCACATTGGATCTGGAAACTACTCTTGTATAGTAATAAGCTGTTCCCTTATTTGTCTCAAGAGATAATTGCAAAGAATACTCCTGGTTCATCAGAAGATCACTGCTCAGCTTAATCGTTGTTGTCAGATAGCTGTCCTGTTTATCCAAACTTTTAATCTTACGATTTTCCAGTACCTTACTGCCATCAGAGGTACGTATCTCATAGGAAAGGCTTTTCACCTTTGTATCATAGGCATTTATAACAAAGGACAGTTCCTTGGATGTATCAATAGGCGTCACACTGTCCCTGGTAAAATCAGACTGCATAGGCTGTGCATAACCATACATCCTGTTTGCATAATTTCCATCAAAATCAACCATTACCTCCGGAAAAACCGGATCATTCATATCAGAGCGGTCATCCGTAGTCTCACTATTCAGCAGGAACGAACTTCCTGCCACGCCGAGAACAAAAACAAACAGGAGAATCACTGCTCTGCGTAAAAATTTAATCATTCTTTCTCCTCTTAACTCTCTGATTGTACCTCCCCTTCACGGTACAGAAGTCTTTCCAGTGTAGGATTTATATGCAGTTCCTTCATAAGCTGCACTGTACTCTTCATATCTTTTGGTTTGCCTGTCTTTACAGCACGGATCAGCAAATTCTTGGGTGTATGCTCCATATCAATAAATTCCAGAATCTGAGTTTCGTACCCCATACTTTCCAGCAGATTGGCTCGAATTCCATCTGTCATCAAAGCAGCCATTCTCTCCTTAAGAATGCCATATTTCAGTACAGGCTCCAACACTTCATTTTTTATCTGTCTATTTACCTCATGCTGACAGCAGGGTACAGACAAAATAACTTTCGCTCCCCATTCCACAGCCTTCGCAAGAGCATAATCTGTAGCTGTGTCACAGGCATGCAAGGTTACTACCATATCAACAGAAGAAACACCTTCATAATCAGCAATATCTCCCTGATAAAAATGCAGTTTTTCATATCCATACTTTACTGCAAGATGATTACATTTTTCTATTACATCTGTTTTCAGATCCAGACCAATAATATTTACATCATAACCTTTCAGTTCTCTCAGATAGTAATACATGGCAAATGTAAGATAGGACTTTCCGCATCCAAAATCAAGAATGGTCACTTCCCGCTGTTGATCCAGTCTTGGAAGAATGTCCTGAATAAATTCCAGAAATCGATTGATCTGTCGGAACTTATCGTATTTTTGGGTAATAATCCTGCCTTCCTTATTCATAACACCAAGATCAACAAGAAAGGGGACTGGAATATTTTCCTTAAGTATGTACTGCTTTACACGATTGTGGGCCAATATCTGCGTGCCCTTGCTGAAGGTCTTGTCCTTTCCGAAAGCCAGACCTTTTCCATTTTCGGGATGACGTCTGGTCTTTATGGTCATCTTTCCTTTTTTGCTTACCAGAATAGTTCCATCCAGCGCCATCCCACTTGCCTGAAGCTGAGAAAAATCATGCTGCAGCCCCGCTTTTAAATATGAAATCAGTTCCTCTCTGGAATAATTTTTATGGAGCACCTTCGTCCCTACAGTTTCAGAAGCCTGATAAACCACCTTCCCCCGGATTTCTACCGGGCGTATTTTTACTTTGGATGGTCCGTCCCCTCTGCTGCCGCTTAGGATAGCTTGACACAGCTGTTCATTTATCTGTTCCTCTAAATATTCATCTATTGTTTTCATTTTTATTATAATTATTTTCTTTTATATTCTGTAATCGTTACTGTTCACTCCGCTCACAGCAACCTCTAATTGTCATTTTGATGCGTCTTATCTGTAAAAATCTCCCCTGCATCTTCTTCGTCGGCATCTTCTTCGTGATATTTCATGAAAAAGAAGCACTTCTACCAGATCACCAAGAAGTCCATCAGACATTGCTTCCATATCAGCCTCTGATTTTACTTCATCCACGATCTTCCTTCCAAGGTGATACAACATAAACCTGTCAGGATATTCATCGTAAAGCCGGCTGCCTTCATAATCCTGAAGATCACATTCTTCTTCCACTTTTTCCTGTATCTTTCTGGCAGTGTCCGGATAGTAGGATTTCATCAGAAAAAATTCCTCTTCTTGTTCCTTTTCTCCCCGGTAGAGCAAGGGATTTGCATAGCTTGTGTAAAATGGATAAAAATCTTTATATATCATATCAGCAATTTCGATTCCTTTTCCATTTCACTCTCATTATATGCAAGCTTCCGTTTTTCGGTCAATTGCACCATTTTTCAAATACGCGCCAAAGCGTGTTTGAAAAAGGCTTTCTGCAAGATGTACGTCACAATTTGTGGAAGATTTTGCCCGGATGATGGCGCCGTAGCGGGCTACGGCAACTGAATTCGGGAAAAATATACCGCAAAGTGGGGCGTGCAGATTGCGGGAATGATTTTTCAAATACGCGCCAGCATATTTAAAGTAAGCCTCACACTATGGTCAACAGCTGCTTTCTCAAATTCGCTGTAATCCATCTGCGCACTTCCATCAGCCTTATCAGAAATAGCACGGACAACCAGAAACGGAATTTCATTTAAGTATGCTGCCTGTCCAATGGCTGCACCTTCCATTTCAGTCGCATATGCTGAAAACTCTGATACAATTCGATTCTTAACATCCTGATCGCAGACAAACTGGTCTCCAGAAGCAATTCTTCCTTCAAATACCTGAATATCCGGATTTACTTCCTTACATACTTCTGCAGCAAGTCTGCGGAGATTATCATCTGCATTAAAGAAAAATACAGGCATTTGCGGAATCTGTCCCTTGCGGTATCCAAATCCGGTAGCATCCATATCATGCTGTACAACATCTGTGGAAAGAACAATATCACCGATATTAATATTTTTATTTAAGCTTCCTGCAATTCCTGTATTAATGATCGCATCTACTGAAAATACATCTGCCAGAATCTGAGCACAGATACCAGCATTTACCTTGCCAATTCCGGAACGCACTACAACAACCTTTTTCCCAGCAAGTATTCCCTCATAAAAATCCATGGAAGCTTTTTTTATAATTCGTACATCTTCCATTTTTTCTTTTAAAATCGCAACTTCAACTTCCATTGCGCCAATAATACCAATTGTTTTCATTTAGCATTCTCCTCTGTTTTTGAAAGTTAACTGCTTCTTCATCTGACATTATACCAAAACTTCTTGCTATATCCAACTTAAATTTGGCATAGAAACTTATAATATCTTCTGCTATAATGAGAGAAGGTGCAAAGCTATTGCTGTTCATAACCTGACCAGCGTTCCTGAGCTCCTGATTTTACATAACGATTGGAGGAAAAAACAATGGAATATAAAACAAAAGGTGTTTGTTCTATGGCAATTCAATATGATATTGATGATGAACAGAAAGTTCACAATGTGAAATTTATTGGTGGATGTTCTGGAAATACACAAGGAGTTGCCAAACTTGTAGAAGGTATGCCGGCGAAAGAAGTAATTGCACGCCTGGAGGGAATCCAGTGTGGACGCAGACCTACTTCATGCCCAGATCAGCTTGCCACTGCTTTAAAAGAAGCGCTTTCATAATTACTTCCCCGGGATTTTTGTCCCGGGGATTTCTTTTCAGACTGTAACACTTACCCATCAGTTCTGTCCCATTTATCGCATAAAGATTGGACATCCCTTGAAAACTTCTCCAGATCTTTGTTTGCACAGCCCTCGTTTTTGCGTATGACGGAAAGCAGTCTGTATCCAAGCGCAAGCAGCTTTTCGTATACCTTTGCAGCCTTAGATGCTTTTTGTAACGCAGCAGGCTTCTGTATCTTAACGCCCTCTGCCTCGTACAGAAATTCGCCTTCAGCCAGATCAAATTCTGTTCCACTGAATGGCGCATATGCATCATAGTTCATCTCATCACGCAGTCTTGCAGCAAACAGTTCTGTCACAGTATCCTCGCCATGAGTAACAAACACTTTCTGAGGCTTTACTTCAAATGCTTTTATCCAGTCAACCAGACCATTTACATCTGCATGGCCACTGATTCCCGGCATACGGCAGATTTTTGCTGCAACGTGCACCGGTTCACCAAAGAGTTTTATTTCCTGAGTTCCTTCCAAAAGGGCGCGTCCCGGAGTTCCAACAGCCTGATAGCCCACAAAAAGAATGGTGCTGTCCTCCCGCCACAGATTATGTTTCAGGTGATGTTTAATTCTTCCTGCATCACACATTCCACTGGCAGAAATAATCACCTTACAGTCATCATCGAAATTGATTGCTTTTGAGTCTTCACTTGTTACGGATATCTTCAAACCTGGAAAGCTAAGAGGATTGATTCCTTTTCGAATAAGTTCCAGAGCCTCGTCATCAAAACAATCATATTTATGAATACCGAAAATATTTGTTGCTTCATTTGCAAGAGGGCTATCTACAAACACTTTAAAATTATCATGCCCGTGAATAAGGCCTTCTGCTTTTATCTGTCTGATAAAATACAGCATCTCCTGCGTTCTTCCCACTGCAAAAGAGGGAATTACCACATTACCTCCCCGGTCAAAAGTCTCCTGAATGACATCTGCCAGAAGGCGCACATAATCTGGTCTCTCTCCGTGGCTCCGGTCTCCGTATGTGGATTCCATTACCACGTAGTCTGCTTTACTAAAATAGGCAGGGTCTTTTATAAGCGGCTGATTTTTGTTTCCTATATCTCCGGAAAATACAATAGTTTTTTCAACTCCAGCCTCACAGATATTCACCTCAATACTGCTTGATCCAAGAAGGTGACCTGCATCAATAAACTTTACTCTCAGCCCCTCGCCAAGAATTATTCCAGTCTCATATGGACAGCCTACAAAATTACGAATAACCCCTAATGCATCCTCCATGGTATAAGCTGGAACAAATTCAGGCTTCCCCTGACGTTTTGCCTTGCGGTTACGCCATTCTGCCTCAAACATCTGGATATGGGCACTGTCACGGAGCATAATATCGCAAAGATTACAGGTTGCCTCTGTGGCATATACAGGTCCTTTAAAGCCTTTTGCGTAAATAGCAGGAAGATTTCCGGAATGATCCATGTGTGCATGTGTTAAAAGCACAAAATCTAATTCTCCCGGAGGCACAGGAATATCTTTATTTTCATAATAATCAGGTCCCTGTTCCATTCCACAGTCTACAAGAAACTTTTTTCCTGCTGCTTCCAGGTAATAGCAGCTCCCGGTAACTTCATGTGTTGCTCCAATAAAAGTGATCTTCATACAGATTCCCCCTTTTACCCGAACTCTTACTTATATTACATATATTTTTCTGTTTTTATGGCATAACATCTTCACTATTTATAATATGCTGAACAGAGCTGACAAATTTCGCTGAATCAGCCTGGCTTGCCATACTTCCGGCAAGAATACCGATTGCAGCAAGAACTGCAATCCCTGCTGCCTTTCCATATTTATACCAGAGTTTATTTTCTTCTTTTTCAAACTGACACAGCTTATCAGAAAATCCTGCAATAAAATCAATTTCCTCAGCTGAACTTTCTGTTGATTGAGCATCTTTTAAATTTTCCTCTTTGGACGCCTCGTTCCGGAATCCTGGAAACTTCACTATTTCAGCAGTCTTTGTATCATTATTCATAGCTTTTGCAGAATTGGCCTCATTTATTTTATCTTCATCCAGTTTGCCTTCTGCTTTCATTTTCTTTAAAAACTGCTGATATGCCTCATCCAGTTCCTCATCCGAAATCTCAAAATCATTTACAGCATTTCCAAGAAGACTTTCTTCTATCATTTTTGCTTCTTTGATCATTTCAGCTTCTAACAGACTGTCGGTTTTCTCTCCTATCTTTTTTTTGTTCATTTTTTTCTCCCAGATTTTTTTCTTTTCTTGACAATTCCCTTTTAGGGGTTCATATTTATTAAATAGGTCGCTATTCACAAAGTGAACTGTAACTATTAAACACTTATTCAGGAGGATCCTATGAAGCATATTATCCTTACCGGCGGTGGTACTGCCGGACATGTTACCCCGAATATTGCTCTGATTCCCGCTTTACAGGAAAAAGGTTATAAAATTTCTTACATCGGCTCCTACAATGGTATTGAAAAACAGCTTATTGAGGAGCTTGGTATTCCTTACTATGGAATTGCTTCCGGTAAATTAAGACGATATTTTGATTTGAAAAACTTTTCAGATCCATTTCGCGTTATAAAAGGCTATTTTCAGGCTAAAAGTCTTATGAAAAAATTAAAGCCTGATGTAGTATTTTCCAAAGGTGGCTTCGTAACAGTACCAGTGGTAATTGCCGCAGGCAAACGCCACATTCCGGCAATCATTCATGAATCTGATATGACTCCGGGACTTGCTAATAAGCTTTGCCTTTCTTCCGCCACAAAAGTCTGCTGTAACTTTCCAGAAACTGTAAATAATCTTCCAAAAGATAAGGCAGTTCTTACAGGTACTCCTATTCGTCAGGAGCTTCTCCATGGTAATAAAGAACACGCCCGCGCATATTGTGGTTTTACTTCAGATAAACCAGTTCTTTTGGTAATTGGCGGCAGTCTTGGTGCTGCTTCTGTAAACGAAAATGTACGAAAAATTCTTCCTGAACTGCTGAAAGAATTCCAGGTTATTCATATTTGTGGCAAGGGAAAAACGGATGAAAGTATCCAGCTGACAGGTTATGTCCAATATGAATATGTTCAGGAACAGCTTCCTGACATGTTTGCATTGGCAGATGTAGTAATCTCCCGTGCAGGAGCTAATGCTATCTGTGAACTTGCCGCACTTTCAAAGCCACATCTCTTAATTCCATTGTCCGCAAAGGCAAGCCGCGGTGATCAGATTCTCAATGCCCGCTCCTTCGAGCGCCAGGGTTACAGTATGGTACTGGAGGAGGAAGAGATTACAGAAGCGTCTCTCTTGGAGGCAATCCGCAAACTCTATCAGGAACGTAATAAATATATTGCGGCTATGTCTGCAGGCAAAAACTTAAATTCTATTCAGCATATTGTGAATCTCATTGAAGAATGTATTCATTCCTGATTTTACACTGCATACCTCTGTTATTTAACAGAGGTATGCTTTTTAATTTTACTCTTTTTCCAGTCTTAAAATTTCTGCTAAAAGCCATTTTCTGGCTCTAAGTACTCTGTTATTTACATTATTTCTTGTATAGCCAAATTCGCGCGCTACTTCTTCAGTAGATACACCTTCCATTACAACTCGCATAAAAATCATATAGTTAATTAAATTTTTCCGTCGCAGGCCTTCAAATGCCATTGATAAATATTTCTGTTTTTCCAGCCCCAGTAATGCCGCTTCTGCGCTTTCTGTAGTACGATACTGCAATTCAGCCACATCATTGTCAAACATTACTTCCCGCTTTACATATGATTTTCTCAGGTAGTCCCTTCCTTTATTGGTTGTTTTCCATACCACCAATGCGTGAAGCTTTTCTTCGCTGGAAGCATCCAGTCTCTCTTTTATTTCGTAAAAGTATGAAAATACCTCCTGTGTAACATCCTCGGCTGTAAAACGGCTTTGTACAATTCCATTTGCGATTTTAACAGAGACTTTATAATACCGTCTGTAAAATGTGTTAAATTCTTCGCTATTCATCTTGTGTACCCCGTTTTCTAGCAGCTTTTCAATTTCTCCAGGATTTCATTTTTCACCTCATCCGTTAAAGTTCCAGGTTTCCAGGTAATTCCCACCTGATCTCCTTCATATCTCGGAATCAGATGCATATGAAAATGAAAAACAGTCTGTCCTGCCGGTTCGCCATTATTTTGTACAATGTTAAAACCATCGCACTTTAACGCTTCGGTCATTTTTGTGGCCATTTTCTTTGCCAGAATCATTGCTTTCGCAGCCATATCATCTGATATCTCATAGATATTAGCCGCATGCGCTTTCGGCAAGATCAAGGCATGTCCTTTACTTGCAGGACCCAGATCCAGAATTACTCTGAAGTCTTCATCTTCATACAATGTTGCTGATGGAATCTCTCCGTTTGCAATTTTGCAAAAAATACAATCACTCATAGTCTTATCCTCCCAAATAGAATATATAAATTATACGTCTGATAATAGCGAAAATCACATTTTTTTCCAAAATTTTTTAAAAAATTTTTGGAACAGTATTTTTTATTTCTGT
>OJNO01000380.1_pt1 | contig 23073 bp, 18 predicted proteins | sample 1597761 | NCBI WGS metagenome assembly OJNO01 (sample SAMN00265071, study PRJEB22529) | human gut metagenome
CATTGGGACATTTTCCTTTATGGTATATTAGGACATTATCATAAATGGTTCATATTTGTAAGTTTTAACAAGGGAATTCCGTTGACAAAAGTGACAGTTTGCTTTATTATAAGAAGTGAATAAAAGGCAAACCTGTTGAAAGACAGGGACGCAAAGCCAAGGGTCTAAGGTCTCAAGACTATGACAGCCGGTTGCCGCATTGATATTGATTAGGTAATGTAATATGACAGGAGACGTGGTTCTTCTGTTTGTGGCGACCGTTTATTTAATCTGATAAACGGTTTTTTTATTTCCACAAACTGATGGGACTGATAGTTTCCAGATAGCGGCAAGTCAGTTACATTATGGTTCAAGAAAGGTGTGTTATTTATGAAAGGAAAGAAATTAACAGAGTGGCTCGCAAATAAAAAAGTTGTTTCCAGTTGTGCTGCTATAGCATTGGCAGCAGTGATCGGCGGCGTTTCATTATTCTCAGGAGCAGGAGAAACACCTGAATTCCCCAGTTATACAGATCCGATCATGGAGACTTCCATCATAGAAGATGAAACTCCACTGGCTTCCCAGCCGAAGACTACTGTGAAGACTACCTCCAGTACCAAGACAATCAGGAAGACTGTTAAATTAAAAAAGGCTTCCAAGAAGAGCTACACCAAGAAACTGAAAACCAAAACAAAAGTAACCAATAAAACAAATAAAGCCGGTAATACAACAGTAGATACCAAGACAACCGTTGTTACCAAAGCAACAGCGAAATACACCAAGAAATCCAAAAAGAAAGTTGTTACATCCAAGATCACAACAACTGTTCAGACAACAACTACACAGCAGGTATCAATTGCCAATGAGACCGCTGTAAGCACTACTTCTTCTGGTACTTCCGTTTCCCAGGCAACTGCAGCAGCAAGCTCTTCACAGAACCAGAGCAAATACGAAGCAAATGTAGCAAGTGTTGCAGGCAAGATGGACAATCGTGTAATTGCAGCATATCAGCAGCTGGGCTTTAAGCTTGTTGTTGATCCATCCGTTAACTATTCCGGATATTTTGATGCAAGATCAAGATCTATTACAATGAAGCAGATTGATGATTCTGTTTATCATGAGCTGGGTCATTTCCTCGCATTCATCGCAGGAAATGTAGATAAGACAGCAAGCTTCCAAAGCATTTTTGCAGCTGAGAAGGCAAATGTTACAGCCTTCAATAAAGCCTATGTAACACAGAATGCTTCCGAATATTTTGCAGAATCTGTTAAGGATTACATCTTGAACAATGCTTCCCTGAAGAACACCAGACCACAGACTTATGCAGCTGTTCAGAATGCATTGAATCAGATTACAGATGCACAGATCGCTAAGATTCAGAAGATTTATGGAGCGTTCTGGAACTAATGATTTTAAAGATGACCGGCACCCGGAGAAATATCTCCGGGTGTTTTATTGTGAATAGCACAGGCGTGGGAAACCGGTATTTTATAAAAAGGTAAGTGACAGCTGGTACTTATCTTTGGGTCACCGGGAGAACAGGACTCTTATATATGTCGAAGAGTCGGGATATGCGTCGACAGAAAATTCTTGCAATGAAAAACCTTAGGTGTGTATAATACAAAACAAAGGTTATCACTTTCTTGCAGGCAGGGATAGATATATTGGGGTCACTGGTCCTAAGTGAACAGTAATATATATTTGGAATGGATGTAGACACGGCGCCTGAAATGTGTTAAAATAAACTTTAATAAGTTTTTTGAAGGATGTTTTTATAATTCAGTATATAGCTTCTGTCTAATCAGACATTTGTATCCCGTTAAATCAAAATTGAAATGTGTTTTAGAATTGTATTAGTCGAAGAGGTAGATGATTGATGAAAGAAAAGTATGAATCATTATCCCTGGCTACGCTGAAAGACTTGGCAAAAGCCAGAGGACTGAAGGGCATTTCTACTATGAGAAAGCCTGAATTAATTGAACGTATGCTGGAAGAGGACAGGAAAGAACAGACTGCAGAAAATGAGCAGACTATTTCCGGAACAGCAGAAGAGAATACCATACCTGCAAGACCAGAGCCTGTGGCAGCAGAAAAAACAGAAAATACGGGAAGTGTTTCTTCACCGGAGAGAAGAGAAGCACCAACCAGATCTCGTACCATTATACGGCGCAATCCTGAGTATCGCAACAATAATTATGGCAGAAGTGAAAATACGGGACGTCAGAACAGCTATAATGGGGAAAACAGACCGGAGAACTTTGTGAAGCGCACTCCTGTAGCGAAACCTGTAGAAGTGGTTCCGCCAGCCGAATTAAGACCCGAGGAAACGGAACAGCCCCGTACAGGCGCAGCCAGTGAGAACCGTACAGAAGAGGGGGTAAGCAATGCTTACAATGTTCCGGCTGAAACGGTCCAGCTTGACAGTGGCGAAAAGGCCAATGGAATCCTGGAGGTTATGCCGGATGGTTTTGGATTTATTCGAAGTGAGAATTATCTTCCAGGAGAGAATGATATCTATGTTTCCCCGTCACAGATCCGCAGATTTAATTTGAAGACAGGGGATATTATTCAGGGAAATATCCGTATTAAAACACAGGGGGAGAAATTCAGTGCCCTTTTATATGTAACGTCTATCAATGGTTTCCATCCAAGTGAGGGACAGAAGAGATACAATTTTGAAAACATGACCCCAATCTTCCCAGATGAACGTCTGATCATGGAGCGTCCCGGCGGAACTACTGCCATGCGTATCGTAGATCTGATCAGCCCTATCGGAAAGGGACAGCGTGGTATGATTGTTTCCCCGCCTAAGGCAGGTAAGACTACTTTGCTTAAGGATGTTGCGAAATCTATTCTTAAGAATAACAAGGATATGCATCTGATAATTCTTCTTATTGATGAACGTCCTGAGGAAGTTACCGATATCAGGGAAACAATACAGGGACCGAACGTGGAAGTTATTTATTCCACATTTGATGAGCTTCCGGAGCATCATAAGCGTGTATCCGAGATGGTTGTAGAGCGTGCACGCCGCCTTGTAGAACATAAGCAGGATGTTGTGATCCTTCTGGATTCCATTACCAGACTGGCAAGAGCCTATAACCTGGTTGTTCCCCCAAGTGGAAGAACTCTGTCAGGAGGTCTTGATCCGGGAGCACTTCATATGCCGAAGCGCTTCTTTGGTGCAGCACGTAATATGCGTGAGGGAGGAAGCCTTACCATTCTTGCCACTGCACTGGTTGACACCGGAAGCAAAATGGATGACGTTATTTACGAGGAATTCAAGGGAACCGGCAATATGGAGCTTGTTCTTGACCGCAAGCTTCAGGAGAAACGGGTTTTCCCGGCCATCGACATTCAGAAATCCGGTACCAGACGAGAAGATCTGCTTCTGAGCAAAGACGAGCAGGAAGCTGTATATATTATGCGAAAGGCTCTTAACGGAATGAAGTCTGATGAGGCAGTGGAACAGATCCTGAACATGTTTGCACGTACTGCAAATAATGCTGAATTTGTGCAAATGGTAAAAAAACAGAAATTGTAATGTTCACAAAAAACACCGTGCAGAATATTATCTGGGATTAGTTTTAGAAATTTTTATAAATAACTTGCATTTCTCAGAACGCCATGCTATAATCAGTAGGCTGTGTAAAGTGTGAATTCGTCAGATTCAACGCAAATAAAATAGAATAAATATAGAGAGGTGAAAATCATGAGAGAAGGAATCCATCCGAATTACTATCAGGCAACTGTAACCTGCAACTGCGGTAATACTTTTGTAACAGGATCTACCAAGCAGGATATCCACGTAGAAATCTGCTCCAAATGTCATCCGTTCTATACAGGACAGCAGAAAGCTAGTCAGGCTCGTGGACGTATCAATAAGTTCAATGAGAAATACGGTCTGAATAAATAATTTGAATATTACTGAATGAGAAGGTTGAGGTTGGGAAATCTCAACCTTTCTTTGTAATTTGACTGAATTTATGAGACGGAGGATAAAATGAAACCATCTAACATCGGTGGACAAGCTGTAATGGAGGGCATTATGATGCGTCATAAGGACAAATATTCCATTGCAGTGCGCCGTCCTGATAAAGAAATTGAAGTAAAGGTTGAAGATTACAAATGTATCTTTGGCAAGGCAAAGATCTGGCGCAAGCCCGTTATCCGCGGAATGGTCAGCTTCATCGATTCTCTGGTAACAGGAACTAAATGCCTGATGTATTCAGCAGAGATTGCAGGTGATGAGGAGGATGAGGAAGAGACTAAGAAGAATGCAGCTCTTTCTCCGGAGGAAATGGAGGCTAAGAAGAAAAAAGAGGACAGGGCATTTAAGGTTTTACTTTATGCGACAGTAGCTGTTTCTATAGTGGTTTCTATTGCCGCATTTATGCTTCTGCCTTATGCGCTGGCAAGCCTTTGCCGTAAGGTAGGTGCTTCCGAGGTGATAGTTACTATTGTGGAAGCATTTGTGAAGCTGGGCTTATTTATGGGATATATGCTTTTGATTTCCAGAATGAAGGATATCCAGAGAACCTTTATGTATCATGGAGCAGAGCATAAATGTATTAACTGTGTGGAGAATGGCAAGCCATTGACAGTGGAGAATGTACTGGAAAGCTCCAGATTCCATAGGCGATGTGGAACAAGCTTTTTATTCCTGGTTATGCTGGTAAGTATTTTCCTGCATTTTATTTTCGTATTGGTACCTTCATATTGGCTGCGTCTTTTTGGACGTCTCCTTATGGTGCCTATTGTATCCGGAATTTCATTTGAGATTATCCAGTGGGCAGGAAGAACTGACAGCAAATTTGCCCTGATGATGAGCAAGCCAGGTATGGCAATGCAGAAATTTACTACTAAGGAGCCTACAGCTGATATGGCAGAGGTTGCCATCAAGGCTGTGGAGGCTGTGTTTGACTGGAGAGCATATTTAAAGACAGAATTTAATCTGGATATTCCATATGAGAACAAAGAAAACGGTGATCTTTCCGCTGCTTCCGCGCAATCTGAAAGCGGGGACAGTGAAGAACGTACCGGGAATGTACCGGAAACGGGAGCTGCACAATGACTTCTCTGGAAACATTATTAAAAGAAGGAACCAAGGTTCTGGAGCAGCATAAGATCCAGGAAGCCAGGCTTGATGCCTGGCTTCTTCTGGAGTATGTGACCGGGATGAACAGAGCCTTTTATTTCGCTCATTCAGCTGACGGGATGGATGAGGAAAAAGCAGACAGATACCGGGAACTGATCCGGAAAAGAGCAGCTCATGTTCCATTGCAGCATATTACCCACCAGGCATATTTTATGGGATTTGAATTTTATGTAAATCAAAACGTACTGGTTCCGAGGCAGGATACGGAGACATTGGTGGAGAAGGCTCTGGAAGTTATGAAAGGGAAAAAGACACCAGGGATTCTGGATATGTGCACCGGATCGGGGTGTATTCTTTTAAGTCTTCTGGCACTTACCGGGGATGCATATGGTGTGGGTGCTGATGTTTCCCCACTTGCTCTTCAGGTGGCAGATAAGAATGCGGTAAGCCTGGAAGTGTCAGACAGAGCTGTTTTCGTGGAAAGCAACTTGTTTTCGTCAGCTTTTTTTCAACAAAACACTGGCAAAGATATGCCTCAGTATGATATCCTTATTTCGAATCCCCCCTATATCAGAAGTGCAGAGATTGAAAATCTTATGGAAGAAGTGCGGGATCACGATCCAAGACTTGCACTGGATGGCCATGAAGATGGTCTGTATTTTTACAGAAAAATCGTATCGGAGGGAAAGGCTTTCCTAAAGGAAAATGGCTGGATGCTGTTTGAAATCGGATATGATCAGGGCGAAGCTGTGAAGAGTCTGATGCGGGAAAATGGCTTTTTTGATGTACAGATTGTTAAAGACCTGACGGGACTTGACAGAGTTGTGTTGGGCAGACGATAGTTTTATATAAGTAAAGAGAAGAACATAACAGGAGGAAAACCATGTTTGACAAGTTGGACGATTTGCTCATACGTTTCGAGGAAGTTCTGAATGAGCTGGGGGAGCCAGATGTAACATCTAATCCAGATCGTTTCCAGAAGCTTATGAAGGAACAGAGCGACCTGCAGCCAATTGTGGATACCTATAAGGAATATAAGAAAAATAAAGAAACAATTCAGGACAGCCTTTCCATGCTGGAAGAGGAGAAAGATGAGGATATGAGAGAAATGCTCAAGGAAGAGCTTTCCGATGCCAAGAAGCGCGTGGAAGAGCTGGAGCATGAACTGAAAATTCTTCTTCTGCCTAAGGACCCTAACGATAATAAGAACGTTATCGTGGAAATCCGTGCCGGTGCCGGTGGAGATGAGGCTGCTCTTTTTGCAGCTGAGATTTACAGAATGTATGTAAAATATGCAGAATCCAGGCGCTGGAAAACAGAGATGATGAGCTTAAACGAGAATGGAATCGGCGGATTCAAAGAGGTTACCTTTATGATAAACGGTGCCGGAGCTTATTCCAGACTGAAGTATGAGAGTGGCGTACACCGGGTACAGAGGGTTCCGGAGACGGAATCCGGCGGAAGAATCCATACATCCACCTGTACGGTTGCAATTATGCCGGAAGCTGAGGAGATTGATTTCCATCTGGATATGAATGATTGTAAATTCGACGTATTCCGCGCTTCCGGAAATGGTGGACAGTGCGTCAATACTACAGACTCCGCAGTACGACTGACCCATATTCCTACAGGAATCGTAATTTCCTGTCAGGATGAGAAGTCCCAGCTGAAGAATAAGGATAAGGCATTGAAGGTTCTTCGTTCCCGTCTGTATGAGATGGAGCTGGCCAAGCAGCATGATGCAGAGGCAGAAGCAAGAAGAAGCCAGATTGGTACAGGCGACCGTTCTGAGAAAATCAGAACCTATAATTTCCCACAGGGACGTGTGACAGATCATCGTATCAAGCTTACACTTCACAGACTGGATAACATTCTGAATGGAGATCTGGATGAAATCATCGACAGCCTGATCGCAGCAGACCAGGCAGCGAAATTGAGCAATCTGCAGGAACAGTAAACTTAAAGTTACTGCTTTTGTGTAAAAGTTGCTGACCAGGCTATGGGCAGTAGCAAAATAACAATCATGTGAAAATTGGGAGGATATACCTATGAAAAAAACAGCTCTTGTAATTATGGCAGCCGGAGTTGGAAGCAGATTTGGAAATGGAATCAAGCAGCTTGCACCAGTTGGACCAAACGGTGAGATCATTATGGATTATTCCATTAGAGACGCACTGGAGGCTGGCTTCAATAAAATTGTATTCATTATCCGTAAGGATCTGGAAGAAGAATTTAAAAGCACCATCGGTGCAAGAGTAGAGAAGATCGCAGAAGTTGCGTATGCATATCAGGAAATGGAGAAGCTTCCGGAAGGCTTTGTGAAACCGGCAGACAGAACCAAACCATGGGGAACCGGTCATGCTGTTATCTGTGCAAGAGAGTTCCTTACAGAGCCGTTTGCAGTTATCAATGCAGATGACTATTATGGAAAGGAAGCATACGTAAAAGTACATGATTATCTGGTTCATGAGCAGCCGGCAGATGATGTCCTGCATATTTGCATGGCAGGTTTCCGTCTTGGAAACACCTTAAGTGATAATGGAAGTGTTACAAGAGGACTTTGCCACATTACAGACGGAAAGCTTACAGGTGTTACCGAGACACACAATATTTTTAAAACAGCAGATGGCGCTGAGAGCCGCGAAGATGGCCAGCCGGCAGAGAAACTTGACTTAAACGAGCTTGTTTCCATGAACATGTGGGGACTGACTCCTGCGTTTATGGATACTTTATATGATGGATTTGTAGAGTTTCTTCAGAATGTAAAAGCTGGTGATATCAAGGCAGAGTATCTTCTTCCGGTTATGATTGATGCATTGATCCAGAAGGGAACTGCCCAGGTAGATGTGCTTGAGACAAAGGATACCTGGTTTGGTGTAACTTACCAGGAAGATAAAGAGGTTGTGATCAAAGCCTTTAAAGAGCTTACCGAGGCTGGCGTATATCCAAACGGACTTTACAAATAAGATTATCAGATACTGTATATTGTAATTGTTTGCAGTTTTGTCTGAAAATATGGAAAAGAATGTATGATTCATATATGCTTTCAGGTGTAATAAGCAAGGAGGATAATTAGATATGGGAAAATATTTTGGAACAGACGGATTTCGTGGAGAGGCGAATGTTCAGCTGACAGTTGATAATGCGTTTAAAGTAGGACGTTATGTAGGCTGGTATTATGGACGTGACCATAAGGCGAAGATCGTAATCGGAAAAGATACCAGACGAAGCAGCTATATGTTTGAGTATGCCCTTGTTGCAGGACTTACCGCTTCCGGAGCAGATGCTTATCTTCTGCATGTAACCACTACTCCAAGTGTATCCTTTGCGGTTCGTACAGAGGATTTTGACTGCGGTATTATGATTTCCGCAAGCCATAACCCATTCTATGATAATGGAATCAAGCTTCTGAATGGAAACGGACAGAAGATTGAGGCTGAGATCGAGGAGCGTATTGAGGCCTACATCGATGGCGAGATCGAGGAGCTTCCTCTTGCACGCAAAGAAGACATTGGACGTACTGTTGATTTTGCTTCCGGACGAAACCGCTATATCGGATACCTGATCTCCATTCCAAGCCGTGATTTCAAAAATGTAAAAGTCGGACTTGACTGTGCCAACGGAAGCTCATCCGCAATTGCAAAAAGTGTTTTCGAGGCACTTCAGGCGAAAACTTATGTGATCAACAATCAGCCGGATGGAACTAACATCAATACAAACTGCGGTTCCACCCATATTGAAGTCCTTCAGAAATATGTGGTAGACAATGGCCTGGACATTGGATTTGCCTATGATGGAGATGCTGACCGTTGTATCGCAGTTGATCATCGTGGAAATATCATCGATGGTGACAAGATTATGTATGTCTGCGGTAAGTATCTGAAAGAGCAGGGGAAACTGAATGGAAATACTGTTGTTACCACAGTGATGTCCAATATGGGACTTTACAAAGCTCTGGAGCGTGAAGGAATGCGTTATGAGCAGACTGCCGTTGGTGACAAATACGTTGCCGAGAATATGATGGCAAATAACTACAGCATTGGTGGAGAACAGTCCGGACATATTATTTTCAGCCGTTATGCAGCTACAGGTGATGGTATCCTTACTTCTCTTATGGTCATGGAAGCATGTGTAGATAAGAAGTCTACTTTATGTGATCTTGCCAAAGAGATGAAGGTTTATCCGCAGGTTCTTCGAAATGTACGTGTAGCAGATAAGAAGACTGCGCGTGAGAACCCGAAGGTGGTTGAAGCAGTCGAAGCAGCAGGAAAGGCACTTGGCGATTCCGGACGTATTCTGGTCCGTGAGAGCGGTACAGAGCCGTTGATCCGTGTTATGGTGGAGGCCGAGACAGATGAGCTTTGCCATCAGTATGTAGACAGTGTTGTGGAAGTAATGGAAGCCGAAGGACTGATCGTTGGTTGAGAATGAAAATCAGAAAAACAGCATTAATATTGACAGCGGTCATGGGACTTTCCCTTCTGGCTGGCTGTGATAATGAAAAACAGCAGATTTTTAAGGAAGCAGAGAAAGATCTGGAGCAGGGCAGCTATGAGTATGCGCTGGATGAATTTACTACTTCTGTGAATAATGGTGTGAAGCCTGCAGTGTCTTACCGCGGGATTGGAATCTGTCAGCTGCGTCTGGGAAATTATGATGATGCCATTACTGCCTTTACCAGTGCTCTTGGCGAGGAGAAAGTAAGTAAAAGTATGGCCCGGGACCTGTATCTGTATCGCGCTACAGCACGTTTGCAGGCTGGGTATCTGGATGATGCCATGGCAGACTGTCAGGTGCTTGCCCAGAATTATGAGATGGATGCAGATGCCTGGTTCCTTACTGGAAAGGTTGCCCTGGAAATGGATGGCTATGATGAAGCTGCCTCTGATTTTGAGCAGGCGTATGGGGAAGATTCCAGCTATGACCGGGCCATCCAGATCTACGAGACGTACCTGGATAAGGACATGGAAGCGGATGGAACCAGATATCTGGAGGCTGTCTTGTCTACAGAGGCAAAGGGAGCAGAGGATCTTTGCAGCCGGGGAAGAATCTATTACTATATGGGAGATTATACCAATGCCCAGAAAGAGCTGACAGATGCTTCCAATCAGGGAAGTACAGAGGCACTTCTGGTCCTTGGAATGGTCTATGGCGCCCAGTCAGATTACGCAAATGCCCGGGCAATGTACCAGCAGTATATCAATCAGAAGCTGGATGATACGTCCGGGAATCAGACACAGACTGCCGCACAGGGATACAATGGACTGGCAGTGTGCGATATGGCAGAAGGAAACTATGATTCTGCCCTGGAAAATATCAGCAGCGGAATTACCATTGCTTCCGATGATGAAATGCAGAGCTTGTTATTTAATGAAATTGTAGCTTATGAGAAGAAACTGGATTTTTCCACAGCGCAGGAGAAAGCTGTGTCTTATGTCGGAATGTATCCGGAGGATGAAGAAGCTGCGAAAGAGCTTGATTTCCTGAAATCCAGGACTGGAAGTAATGAATAGGAAACAGAGAAGGTTCTTGAAGCTATTTTTATAATCATAAAAGGATTTGAAATCTGAGGCAATATTGAATGCCGGATTTCAAATCCTTTTTTGGTAATATACTCAGATCTTTTTTACATAAAGGCGGTTGCCACGATACATGGGGCGGCCGTTCACGCCACTGAGATCGTAGGACATTGCAAAGTAGGAATCCACGCTGCTTACAAGCGCCCAGTCAGGATCATAGACTTTTCCACCAATTTCAGCCCAGCCGTGACCGCCGGAGCAGATTACATAAACTTTTTTCATTCCTACAGCGTTTGCAAGGTAGGCAAAAGCTGCTGCATAGGAAACACAGTCACCTCGTCCGCCGCGGAAAAACATATCTTCAGCGAAATCCTTTTCCCAGTCCTGTGTATTTCTGAATTCACGCCAGCAATAGTAGGTGTACTGCTTCTTGACGTAATCAAAGCTGGCACGGAGGCGCTGCATTTTGTTCATTCCTGGTCTGCTGATCTTTTCTACAATCTTGTTCGCTTCTGTCATTAGCTTCAGCTTGCGCAGGTTAGAACCGGATTTGCTGGCACGTCCGGAAGCATCAAGGGCGATACCATTTATAGTGGTGGAGGTCAGCATGTATGCGCCGGTGGTTCCTGTGCTGATACGGAAAAAGTAGTAATTATTTTTGATTTTTTTCCAGCCGTAACGCTGAATTCCATTTTTGTCAAAAAAGTAATAGCGGGATCCGATTTTGACTTTGCCTTTGACTTTCTTGCCGCGGGCATTGTAATAGTAGTGGCGGCCCTTGATGGTCTTCCAGGTACCAGAAGAGGAACTGGAAGCTTGTCCCTTACCGGAATGGGTCTTCTTATTGGTGACAGTGAAAGAAGATTTCGCAGTTTGGGAAACAGATGTCTGGGCAGCTGCCTGGGTGGGAAGAGTACCTGCCAGGAGCGTACAGGACAGGCAAAGGCATGCTGCAAGAGTTTTGAGATTTTTCTTTTTCATAGGTTCCTCCTTTTTTGGTCTTTTACTATTATTATATACTATATGAGATCTGAACTGTAGTTGTTGTTTTCAGATCTGAAATATGTTACTGTTCACTCCGTTCACAGTAACGCGCTTCGCGATGCACAGAAATCATGCATTCGCATGATTTCGCGCCGCAATTCTCGGGTTTTCTGTGAACTTTGTTCACAAAAAACGCCTCGCGGAACGTTACCAGTGAACAGTAACTGAAATATACCTCTCCCAAAAGGGATGGGTTTGTGTTATACTCTAACAGATGATTTTCAGATAGAAAAGTAACTGAAAGTTAGTTTATGGATGATCCGGAAGGAGGATTTATGGAATATATTGAAGAAATACAGGAGCAGGTGATTCTGGTTGGCGTTCAGCTGGACGAGAACGACAATGTGAAAGAATCCTTGGATGAACTGGAGGAGCTTGCAGATACTGCCGGAGCCCAGACAGTGGGAAAAATTATCCAGAACCGTGAGACTGTACATCCTGGAACTTATATTGGAAAAGGAAAGATCGAGGAGGTACGTGCTCTTATGCTGGCCACGGATGCTACAGGAATCATCTGTGACGATGAACTTTCCCCGGCACAGATGAACAATCTGGAGCATGAGCTGGAATGTAAGGTAATGGACAGAACTCTTCTGATCCTTGACATTTTCGCAAAACATGCCACTACCAGCGAGGGAAAGATACAGGTTGAGCTTGCACAGCTCCGTTACAGAGCATCCAGACTGGTAGGACTAGGTGCGTCTTTGTCCAGACTTGGAGGAGGAATCGGAACCAGAGGTCCTGGAGAGAAGAAGCTGGAGAGTGACCGACGTCTGATCCGAAAGAGAATCACAGCGCTGAAGGAAGAGCTTTCCCAGGTAGAGAAGCACAGAGAACTGCTCCGTACCGGACGTACCCGGGGAAAGATAAAGACTGCGGCGATCGTGGGATATACCAATGCGGGAAAATCCACTTTACTGAATACTCTGACAGGCGCAGGGGTTCTTTCCGAGGACAAGCTTTTTGCAACTCTGGATCCGACTACGCGTGCTCTGACGCTGGATGACGGACAGCAGATCCTGCTTACCGATACGGTTGGATTTATCCGTAAGCTGCCGCACAATCTGGTTGAGGCGTTTAAGAGTACGCTGGAGGAAACCAGGTACGCGGATTACATCATTCATGTGGTGGATTGCTCCAATCCCCAGGCTGTACAGCAGATGGAAGTGGTTTACGACACTTTGCAGGAGCTGGGAGTTCAGGGGAAAAAGACCATTACGTTGTTTAATAAGGTGGATATGGGAGCGGCTATCCGTATGCGCGACAGCAATGCAGACCACACTTTGAAGGTATCTGCGAAAACAGGGGAAGGTCTTGAGGATTTAAAGGCACTTCTGGGGAAAATTCTTTCCGAAGAGCAGATTTATGTGGAAAAGCTTTTTACCTATCAGGAGGCTGGCAAGATTCAGCTGATCCGGGAATATGGGCAGCTGCTTTCGGAGGAGTACACAGATACTGGAATTCTGGTGAAAGCCAGAGTGCCACAGGAAATTCATGGGAAGCTTATGTGATGCAGCCAGACCCGTGGAACTGGCAAAAAGTATGGGCTATAAAGTTATCACATTTGAGAATAATAAGTAAATATAATGTTATCGCTTAAAAGTAATTTCTGTGAAGTGCATTGCTATACAAAAAGTGAAGAACGATAGATGATAAGATTAAAATTCGTAAGAAACAGGAGAGAATATCATGGGAAAATACACAGATTATGTTATGAAAACAGCACAGGATCTGCTTGCAGTGCCAAGCCCAAGCGGCTTCACACACATGGCAGCCGAATTTGTGAAAAAAGAATTTGAGAATCTTGGCTATAAGCCTCAGATTACCCAGAAGGGCGCTGTGCTCGTAAAGCTTGGAGGAAAAGACGATGAGAATGCAGTGGTTCTGGCAGCTCACATGGATACTCTTGGCGGAATGGTCTGCCAGATCATGGACAACGGACATCTGAAACTGACTAATATCGGCGGTATGAATCCAAACAATGCAGAGGCTGAGAATTGTAAGGTTTATACAAAGTCCGGCAAAGTATATGATGCAACTTTCCAGCTGGAGAATGCGTCTGTTCATGTAAACGGCGAGTATAGCGATACCAAACGTACTTATGAGACGATGGAGGCCATTCTTGATGAGCCGGTGAAGAATAAAGAGGATGTGAAAAAACTTGGAATCATGACAGGCGATTTTGTCTGCTTTGATCCAAGGACAGTTGTGACTGAGAGCGGATACATCAAGAGCCGTTTCCTTGATGATAAATTCAGCACAGCTATTCTTCTCGGCTATGCTAAATATCTGAAAGAGAAAGAAATTCAGACAGAGCGTACCATTTATGTACTGATCACTTCTTATGAGGAAGTGGGACATGGTGGATGTGCCGCTATCCCAGATGGAGTGACAGAGATGATCTCCGTAGATATGGGATGTGTTGGAAAAGGCCTGGAATGTGATGAAACCATGGTTTCAATCTGCGCTAAGGACAGTATGGGACCATATGATTACCAGGTGGTTTCCGGTCTGATCAAGGCTGCACAGGAGAATGACATTGCGTTTGCTGTGGATGTGTATCCTCATTATGGCTCTGATGTGGATGCGGCACTGAAAGCAGGCTATGATATGAAGCATGGTCTGATCGGACCGGGAGTTTACGCATCTCATGGATACGAGCGGTCACACAGGGATGGAGCGAAGAATACACTGAAATTACTGAAGGCATATTTAGGATAAAAGTCCTGCGCGGTAGCGCTAAAGGCGCGGAACAATCGACTTTCATTTGGGGTGATGTCTGCGCAGGCAGACATGTCCGTTTAGAAGAAAAAATTGATTAAAAATATATAAAATCTTAATAATAGAAGATGACGAAATTATTGTGCAGATAGTAAAGCGACATTTGGAATCCTGGGGATATGAGGTCTTTCAGATCGAAGATTTCACTCATGTGATTCAGGAGTTTGTGCAAAAAGATCCACAGCTGGTGCTGCTGGATTTGAAACTGCCGTTTTTTAACGGTTTTCATTGGTGTGAGGAAATCCGCAAAATTTCACAGGTACCGGTGATGTTTCTGTCTTCAGCGGCTGACAATATGAATATGGTAATGGCCATGAGCCGGGGCGCAGATGATTTTATCGCGAAACCTTTTGATCTGGATGTGTTAACTGCGAAGGTGCAGGCTGTGCTTCGCAGAACCTATGCCTTTGGTCAGAACAACAGTCTTCTGGAAAGGGGCGGCGTAGTGCTGAATCCTGGAAATGGGACGATTTCAGTGGATGGAAAGCTTGCAGACCTGACGAAAAACGAATTGAAGATATTGCAGATACTATTTGAACATCAGGGGCATGTTGTATCCAGAGAGTCGATTATGACAAAACTGTGGGAGAGCGACAGCTTTGTGGATGACAATACTTTGACAGTAAACATCACAAGAATCCGTCGGAAGCTGGAAGGTCTGGGTGTAGAGAATTTCATTATCACCAAAAAAGGCCTGGGGTACATGGTATGATTAAATACCTGAAAACCAGATGGAAAACAGGTGTTTTGGCTTTACTTATGGTAGCGGTAACGGCTGGAATCCTTTTTCTGTATGATATTCCGCTGGAGCCTGTAGGTTATGTGGCGGTTTTTGAAATGCTGCTGACAGGCCTGGGGCTTATGTGGGATTACCATAAATACCGGAAAAAGCAGGAAAGTCTGCTTTACATAAGAGACTGCGGCAATTTTTCAGAAGAATATCTGGAGGCTCCGGAGAATGAAAATGAGGCTATTTACCGGGAAATCTGCCGTAGTCTGGATGAGAAGAGAATAGAGGCTGAAAATCAGAGAAGTGCTTTTGGTACAGAATTGACAGACTTTTATACGCTGTGGGTTCACCAGATCAAAACACCTATTGCTGCAGCAAGACTGCTTCTTCAGGAAGAGAAGCCCAGACCTCAGGAGATTCAGAATGAGCTTTTTAAGGTGGAGCAGTACGTGGAGATGGTGCTGGGGTATCTTCGAACGGAGGATATGGCTTCAGACATCCGATTTGAGGAAATGGATATGGATTCTCTGATTCGTGAGCAGATTCACAAATTTGCCAGAATATTTATTGGGAAAAAGCTTTCTCTGGAGTATCAAGAGGTATCGGAAACGGTGCTTACAGATGAAAAATGGCTTGGCTTTGTGTTGGGACAAATTTTATCAAATGCACTGAAATACACAAAAAAAGGAAAAATATCCATCTATATGAGCAAATCCAGGCCGCATACGCTGGTGATCGAAGATACTGGAATTGGAATCCGTGCCGAAGATTTGCCCCGGGTTTTTGAAAAGGGGTTTACTGGCTATAATGGACGTGAAGAGAACAGGTCTACTGGAATTGGGCTTTATCTTTGCGGAAAGATTATGAAAAGGCTGGATCACGGAATCAGGATAGAGTCGGAGCTTGGAAAAGGGACGAAGGTATTTCTTGAACTGGGAAGGAAGAAGATGGATCTATATTAGAGCGTGTTCGGAAAAAACAATCTCGCAGTCTGCATGCCCCACTTTTCGGTGTATTTTGCAGATTGCAAGATTAATTTTTTACATGCTTTAGATGGTGGGGACAAGGAGAGAGTATGAAAGCGATAAAGAAGGTTTTAAACAATATTTTTATTGATGGTTTAAGCGGAATGGCTTTGGGGTTGTTTTCTACTTTGATCATCGGAACTATTTTGAAACAGATTGGTGATTTGATGGGCGGTACATATGGCACTTATTTAAGTGCATTTGCAGTGGTTGCCCAGAGGCTTACAGGTGCCGGAATCGGCATCGGTGTTGCGTATAAATTCCGGGAATCTACTTATGTGCTGTTGTCGGCTGCGGCAGCAGGAATGATTGGGGCTTATGCATCAAACCTTATTGCAGGAACCCTGTTGTCTGATACAGGGGCATTAGTGTTATCCGGTCCTGGCGAGCCTCTTGGAGCGTTTGTGGCTGCATATGTGGGAATTACGATTGGGAGGCTGGTTGCCGGAAAAACAAAACTGGATCTTCTTATTACACCAGCAATCACCATCCTTTCCGGTGGTGCTGTAGGGATACTGGTAGGACCGGGAGTATCAAGCTTCATGACATGGCTTGGTAACCTGGTAAACTGGGGAACTGAGCAGCAGCCAATCCTAATGGGAATTGTGGTTTCTGTCATCATGGGAATGGTACTGACTTTGCCAATTAGTTCTGCAGCTCTTGGAATTATTCTGGGGCTGAATGGCGTGGCAGCGGGTGCGGCAACGATCGGATGCTGCTGTCAGATGATTGGATTTGCAGTGACAAGTTTTAAGGATAATGGCGTGGGCGGTCTTTTTGCCCAGGGAATTGGAACCTCCATGCTGCAGATCCCTAATATTATGAAGCGTCCGCTGATCTGGCTGCCTCCTACACTGGCATCTGCTATTTTAGGCCCAATTGCCATTATCGGGCCTTTCCATATGACAAACAATGCGACAGGCTCCGGAATGGGAACCTCAGGTCTGGTTGGACAGATCATGACTTATCAGACCATGGTGGCAACCGAATCCCCAGTTCTGGTTATTCTGAAAATCGTAGTCTTTCATTTCCTGCTTCCAGGACTTTTGTCTTATGTGATCTATCGTGGAATGCGGAATATGGGATATATTAAAGATGGACAGATGAAGCTGAGCGTATAAAAAAGTTGCTAACACAAAAAAAATATTGACATCTAATAGATGTTAGAATATACTAACAATATAAATCATGATTATGTTTGTTGGTGAAATTTTGTACAGCGTTTGTAAAAGGAGACAGAAGTCTCTGGCAAATGCGTTTCGGGTAACCGGAAAGGAGTATAGTATGGGAACAGTAGTTGTAGGCGCTATCGTAGTTGCAATCGCAGGTCTTGCAATCAGAAGCATTGTAAAAGATAAAAAAAGCGGAAAAGGCTGCAATGGTAATTGTGGAAGCTGCGGCGGACACTGCCACTAAGATGTGAATGAGGCACTGGTATTTTACATAGCTGGTAAATAAGAAGATGAGGAAACTGCTGTATTGGAGAAATCTGATATGGCAGTTTTTTTTAGCGTTTTCTGAAATCAAAATATGAAAATCGGAAAACGCTTTTTGTTTAACCTGGTATCTTAATAAAAACAACGAAAAACCACAAAAATCAACCAAAAACACCAACCAAAGCAACAAAAACAGTGTTGAATTATGTTGACACCGCATAGCAAATGACGTATAATGAGCATAGAAAACTATGTCATGGAACAACGGACATTTATGTTGCCGACAGAGAGAATATTGTGTTTTGGAGATACAGAATACTATTTCATATGCCGGGACATCCATGAGAAAGGAGAACCATGGAAAAATACAATACAAGTGAGATTCCGAAATCTTCCAGAATTACCCGTCTGGTAGATCATCTCTATGCCAAGATGCCGGAGATCGAATCTTACAGAGCGAAGCTGATCACAGAGTCCTATAAGGAGACGGAAGACCAGCCGATCATTACCAGAAGAGCGAAAGCTTTTTCCCACATTTTACATAATATTCCGATCATCATCCGTGATGAGGAACTGATCGTGGGAAGTAACTCCATTGCACCAAGAGGATGTCAGACATTCCCGGAATTCTCATTCCAGTGGCTGGAAGACGAGCTGGATACGGTTGCTACCAGAACTGCCGATCCGTTCTATATCTCAGAGCAGGCCAAGGCAGACCTTCGGGAAGCTCATAAATACTGGAAGGGCAAAACCACCAGTGAGCTGGCAACTGCTTACATGGCACCGGAAGCAATTCGCGCGATCGACCATAATATCTTCACCCCGGGTAACTATTTCTATAATGGTGTAGGACATGTTACCGTAAAATACTGGGAAGTTCTTGAAATCGGATACGAAGGCATTATGGCGAAAGCACAGGCTGAGCTGGATAAATGCAATGTGGGGGATGGAGATTACGCAGAGCGTTCCCGTTTCCTGGAAGCAGTTATCATGAGCTGCCAGGCAGTGATTGATTATGCAGACAGATATGCAAAGCTTGCCCTTGAAATGGCAGAGAAATGTACAGATCCACAGCGTAAAGCAGAGCTTCTTGTGATTGCATCCAATTGCAGCAAGGTTCCGGCGAAGGGAGCTACCAATTTCTGGGAGGCGTGTCAGTCCTTCTGGTTTGTGCAGCAGCTTCTCCAGATGGAGTCTAGCGGACATTCCATTTCCCCAGGACGTTTCGACCAGTATATGTATCCTTATTATAAGAAGGATATTGAGAGCGGCGCGATTACCAGAACAGCAGCCCAGGAGCTTCTTGATTGCATCTGGGTAAAATTAAATGACCTGAATAAAGTCCGTGATGCTGCTTCCGCAGAAGGCTTCGCAGGCTACAGTCTGTTCCAGAACCTGATCGTAGGAGGTCAGGATAAAGATGGCAATGATGTGACCAATGACCTTTCCTTTATGTGTATTGAGGCATCCATGCATGTACATCTTCCGGCTCCGTCCCTTTCCATCCGTGTATGGAATGGTTCTCCTCATGACCTTCTGATCAAGGCAGCAGAGCTTACCAGAACGGGTATCGGACTTCCGGCTTATTATAACGACGAGGTAATCATCCCGGCACTGCAGAACAGAGGACTTTCCCTGGCAGATGCCCGTGAGTACAATATCATCGGATGCGTAGAGCCTCAGAAAGCAGGTAAGACAGAGGGATGGCATGACGCAGCATTCTTTAACATGTGCCGTCCGCTGGAGCTTGTATTTGGCAATGGTATGGATCAGGGTGAGATGGTTGGTATTCCTACCGGCGATGTTACCCAGATGGAAACCTTCGATGAGTTTTACGATGCTTACAAGAAGCAGATGGAATACTGCATCTCCCTTCTTGTAAATGCAGATAATGCCATCGACGTAGCACATGCAAAGCGTTGTCCGCTTCCGTTCCTTTCCAGTATGATCGATGACTGTATCGCCCTTGGAAAGACAGTGCAGGAAGGCGGCGCAGTTTATAACTTTACCGGTCCACAGGGATTTGGTATTGCAAACATGGCAGATTCCCTCTATGCGATTCGCCAGCTGGTTTACCAGGAGAAGAAGTTTACAATGGAAGAGCTGAAAGAAGCTCTTGCATGGAACTATGGCAAAGGATTGGATGAGCAGTCTGTGAAAGAGATCACAACCGGCATCTTAAGAGAGATGACCGAGAGCGGTGCCAAGGTTGATGCGGATACAGCAGCTGCAGTTTTGAAATCTGTTATGAATGCCCAGATGGCACCTGAGAAGATGGCTAGATATCAGGAAATTCACGACATGATCGCAGAAGTTCCGAAATTCGGAAATGACATTCCGGAGGTTGACTACTTCGCAAGAGACGTAGCTTACACATACACAAGACCGTTACAGAACTTTAAGAACCCAAGAGGCGGACAGTATCAGGCGGGACTTTATCCGGTATCTGCAAACGTACCTCTTGGTGGACAGACTGGTGCTACACCAGATGGAAGATATGCACATACTCCGGTTGCAGACGGTGTTTCCCCATCCGCTGGCAAGGATGTGAACGGACCTACTGCAGCAGCAAGCTCTGTTGCAAAACTGGATCACTTCATCGTATCCAATGGTACTCTGTTCAATCAGAAATTCCATCCGTCAGCATTGTCTGGACGTGAGGGTCTTGAGAAGTTCGTTGCACTGATCCGTTCCTACTTCGATCAGAAGGGAATGCATATGCAGTTTAACGTTGTAAGCAGAGAGACACTGCTTGATGCACAGGCACATCCGGAGAACTATAAGCATCTGGTTGTACGTGTGGCTGGTTACAGTGCACTGTTTACTACACTTTCCAAATCTCTGCAGGATGACATTATCAGAAGAACTGAGCAGGGATTCTAAAAAGAAAGTCAGCAGACTCTTATGCAGGAGAGTTATAATTGCCCCATAGCTCACTTCTTAGCGAGATGATAAGTGTGGCTGTGAATGGGAACTTTCTGCGAAAAATATAAATGGAATTGCTGGTGGCTTCGTTAAGAGAAGTCTGCTGGCACTTCCGTATAATGGAGAAATCTATGGAATATTTAGACACTACAGGACGTATTTTCGACGTCCAGCGCTATTCCATCCATGACGGTCCTGGAATCCGTACCATTGTGTTTTTGAAAGGCTGTGTGCTCAGATGTCAGTGGTGCTGCAATCCGGAATCCCAGGAATATAAGATCCAGACAATGAAAACTCCAGACGGCGTGAAGACCATGGGACGAGACGTAACTGTCCGCGAGATGATCGAACTGGTAGAGAAGGATCGTCCGTATTACTACCGCTCCGGCGGTGGAATGACACTTTCCGGTGGCGAATGTCTTTGCCAGCCGGAATTTGCCCGTGACCTTCTTCGCGCAGCGAAAGAGCGTGGAATTAATACAGCTATCGAGAGTATGGCATGTGTTCCCTGGAAAAATATCGAGATGGTATTGCCTTATCTGGATACTTACCTGATGGATATCAAGCATACCAATCAGGAGAAGCATAAGCAGTTTACAGGCAAGCCCAATGGACTGGCTCTGGAGAACGCCAGAAAGGTAGCTCTTTCTGGCCAGACCAATCTGGTGATTCGTGTACCTGTCGTTCCAACGTTCAATGACAGTGTGGAGGAAATCAAGTCTATTGCTTCCTTTGCATCTACATTGCCAGGTGTGAAGAAGATTCACCTTCTTCCATATCACCGTCTGGGACAGGATAAGTACGACTGGCTTGGAAGAGAATACAAGCTGCCGGAGATACTTCCTCCAGAACCGGAGCATATGGAACTTTTGAAAAAAGCAGTGCATTCTGTCTGTGATCTGGATTGCCAGATAGGTGGATGAAATACTATTTTATGTGAAAATTTTGAAGAAAGACATTGTGTGGAGAAATCTGTACAGTGTCTTTTTTTGCGTGCATTTCTTATTTAATGTGTTGGGAGGGTGAAAAGTTCTTCAGGAGGGACACATTTGAACAACTTTCAACACACTAAAAGAAAGCCTTTTTCATACATGCTCCAGGAAAAGAAATTGGAAAAAGATTTGCTTAAATTATAATTTTTTTGTATGATAGGTGGTATAATAAATACTTGATGAATTTATATCAACTATTTAAAAAAGCGGAGAAAGAAAACTTTATAAAGACAGTTAGATTGATTGCGGTAAAATCTGGCTGGTGCAAAATACTACAGCATAAGGAGAAAAAGAATGAGAGGACTATACTCATCAAAGACAAAAATCAGACACCAGATTTTTACTGAAATTGCCCGGCTTGCCTATGAGGGCGACATTGAGAAAGAGATGGATGATCTTCCGTACAAAATTCTTCCAGGAGAGATTGCAACATATCGTGACAGTATTTTTCTGGAGAGAGCTATCGTAGGAGAGAGACTGCGTGTGGCAATGGGACTGCCTCTTCGAAACATTTCCGAGCATGCGCCAATTTCCAAGGGCGTAGAAGCCAGCTTGATCGAAGAGAAATATTATGAGCCGCCCCTTATCAATATTATTAAATTCGCCTGCAACTCCTGTCCGGAGAAGCGTGTGATCGTCACAGAGGGCTGCCAGGGCTGTCTGGAACATCCTTGTCAGGAGGTCTGTCCCAAGCAGGCCATCCACATGGAAAACGGGCGGTCTGTGATTGATCAGGAGAAATGCATCAAATGTGGAAAGTGTCTGGAATCCTGTCCATATAATGCCATTATCAAGCAGGAGCGTCCGTGTGCCAAGGCCTGTGGAATGAATGCCATCCATTCAGACGAGTATGGCAGAGCAGAGATCGACTATGACAAGTGTGTTTCCTGTGGAATGTGCCTGGTAAGCTGTCCGTTCAGTGCCATTGTAGATAAGGGACAGATTTATCAGACCATTATGGCATTAAAAAGTGATACACCAGTTTATGCCATTGTAGCGCCGGCTGTGGCAGGTCAGTTTGAACCGGAATTGAAGAATACCCAGCTTCGGGGAGCTTTTAAGGCGCTTGGATTTACGGATATTAAGGAAGTGGCTGTGGGTGCAGATCTTTGTACCATTGAGGAGGCTAAGGACTTCATGAAGGAAGTGCCAGAGAAAATTCCGTTTATGGGAACCTCCTGTTGCCCGGCATGGTCTGTTATGGCAAAAAAGACGGTTCCACAGCTTGCCAACTGCATTTCCATGGCGCTTACTCCCATGGTACTGACTGCCAGACTTCTGAAGCAGGAAGAGCCAGACTGCAAGATCGTGTTTGTAGGACCATGTGCAGCCAAGAAGCTGGAGGCAAGCCGTAAATCGGTTCGAAGCTATGTGGACTTCGTTCTCACCTTTGAAGAGGTGAAAGGCATGTTTGATGCCAAGGGCGTTGATTTCGCCAGCCTTCCGGAGGAAGAGCCTCTTACCCAGGCCAGTAGTGACGGTCGTGGCTTCGCTGTTAGCGGCGGTGTGGCAGCCGCAGTTGTGAAAGCTGTAAAGCGAATGGA
>OJNO01000384.1_pt1 | contig 22933 bp, 21 predicted proteins | sample 1597761 | NCBI WGS metagenome assembly OJNO01 (sample SAMN00265071, study PRJEB22529) | human gut metagenome
GACGAGGCTGTAATAATAGGACTAAAAACATTAAGGCTCAAAAAGTGCTGAAAATACGGCGTTTTTGAGCCTTATCACATAAATAAGCGCAAATAGTACATAGCGCGTCTGTTTACCCAAAGTGGCGCTTGGGTCGGCAGGCGCGCTATTTTTATGCCCAGATGCGGGCGAAGGAGGTGTTATTGTGAAAGCATATGGGAAGTCGTGGGGCTACAACGTATATGACTGCCGGTACTGCCTGTACCGGAAAGGGAAGCTAAAGGGCTGCGTCTACCCGGACGGCTGCTGCTGTCCCGTCCCGCAGAAGCCCGCAAGGCGGAACGGCATAGAACAAGTTTACGATGCAGCTGCGGACAACGCCGCTCCCGTTTCGGAGTGCGAGGGCTGTCCCTACGGAAGGGCTGCCCCCTGCATCGGATGGTGTACCAAAGAGGTCATGCGCGCCGCAGGGCTTCCAAAGGAGCGTGACAGAAGCCATGTATGATTATTTCTACGGCGCGGAAGCGGAACAGTTCTCCTTCTACCGCATCCCCAAGGTGCTGTTCACGGAGGAGCGGTTCAGAAGCGTTTCCGCAGAAGCCAAGGTGCTCTACGGTCTGCTCCTTGACCGCATGAGCCTGAGCTGCAAAAACGGCTGGCTGGATAAAGAAGGACGTGTGTATATCATCTTCACCATCGAGGAGGTCATGACCGCCCTGGGCTGCGCCGACCAGAAGGCCGGAAAGCTGCTGCATGAGCTGGAGAGCAAATGCCGCCTCATCGAGCGCAAGCGGCAGGGGCTGGGCAAGCCCAACCTCATCTACGTCAAGAACTTTGTGGATAAAGCTGCGGATAACCCTGTGGATAACACATCGGGCAGTAGCACCCCCTCCCCGGAATCACGATTCCAGAACCGTGAAAATCACGATTCAGGAGCAGTGAAAATCACGGATCAAGAATCGTTAAAATCACGATCTAATAATACTGATAAGAATGATACTGATTTTAGTGATACTGATTCCTTTCCCTTCACTTCGTTCGGGAGGGATCACGGTCGGGAAGCGAAAGGAAACGAAGCGGTTCTGAGAGAGCGGTACAGAGAGCTTATCGCGGAGAACATCGCCTACGACGCACTCCTGACAGACTATCCATACGAGCAGGACACGCTGGAAGAAATCCTGGAGCTGCTGGTGGACGTGGTCTGTACAACGAAAAGCTCCGTCCGCATCTCCGGCGACGATAAGCCCGCCGAGGTGGTCAGGAGCCGGTTTTTGAAGCTGAACAGCGAGCACATCCGCTTTGTGGTGGGCGGGCTGAAGGAAAACACCACCCGCATCCGCAATATGCGCCAGTATCTTTTAGCCACGCTGTATAACGCCCCTCTGACCATCGGGAACTACTACCGAAGCCTTGTCAGTCACGATATGTCGGAGGGCTTCATCTGAGCCGCAGGTTATTGCCTGCGGCTTTGGCATTTTCAGGAGGTGATGCGACCGTGCCGAAACAGAAACCCAACGAACAGGTACAGCAGATACCGCTGTCGGAGATTCGTCCCTTCAAAAACCACCCCTTCAAGGTGACGGATGATGAGCTCATGCAGCAGACCATCGACAGCATCATGCAGGTGGGCGTTCTCAACCCCGCCATCATCCGTCCCGCACCGGAGGGCGGATACGAGATGGTAGCCGGACACAGGCGGCTCCATGCCGCAGACCTTGCGGGGCTGAAAACCATACCGGCCATCGTCCGCAATCTTGACGACGACGAGGCGGTGATCCTCATGGTGGACAGCAATTTGCAGCGGGAAACCATCAGTCCCATGGAACGGGCGCAGGCGTACAAAATGAAGCTGGAAGCGTTGAAGCATCAGGGAAAACGGCGAGACCTCACTTCGTCCCAAGTTGGGACGAAGTTGAGAACCGATGAAATTATCGCCCAGCAAACAGGTTCCAGTAGAAATCAAGTACAAAGGTTTGTTCGTCTCAATGAGCTTGTTCCTGAGATTCAGGAAAAGGTGGACAGTAAGGAGATCGCGTTCAGCCCCGCCGTGGAGCTGTCATACCTCACCCGTGACGAGCAGAAGCAGTTTCTGGACGCAATGGACTATTCCCAGAACACGCCCTCTCTTTCCCAGGCACAGCGGCTCAAGAAGCTCAGCCGGGAGGGAAAATGCACGAAGGAGGCCATGCGCTCCATCATGTCCGAGGAAAAGAAGGAGGAACAGGAGCGTATCACGCTGAGCAGCGATACCCTCCGCAAATACTTCCCCCGAAGCTACACGCCCCTGCAAATGCAGCAGACAATCATCAAGCTGCTGGAGCAGTGGCAGAAAAAACAGCAGCGCCGGAACGAGCGCTGAGAAAGGCAGGTTTATCCATGAACGTAACCATCAACATCTACGGCGACGTACACATCCATTGCGACTGCTGCGACGAACGCGGCGTATATGCCGACGACCTTGAGGAAAGCCCAGAAGTCCCATATGAAGATGCACCCGATACGGAGGATGACAGCGAAGAAATCGATCTGTCCATTGCGGAAGCGGAAGCGGCGGTAAAGGCATTGGCGGAGCTGCTCTTTCCCTTTCTTCCGGCTGAAATTGACGAGGGAGGCGGCGCGCATGAAGGAATTTGACGTGACCATCACCGAAACGCTGAAGCTCACCGTGTCCGTGGAGGCTTCTTCCAAAGAGGAAGCCCAACAGATGGTAAGCGACCAGTGGCACGCCGGGGATCATATTCTGGATGCGGACAATTTCGTGGAGGTGGAGTTTGAGAGCAATGACGGCAAGGAAATCTCCGCCGAAAGAGCGCAGGACGACACCATCGAGGTGCTCATGGTGGAGCCGGGACAGTACCCGCGCGTGGAGCGCATCGGCTCCGACCTTGCTTCCTTGCAGAAGGCGGTGGACGGCTATATCGAAGCGATTTACCCATATGACGACCCCGTGGCGCTGATCTGCGGGGAGGAAGCCAAGCTGGAGGGCAAGCCCCTGAACCGCGCCCTGCGGGACGAGGACGGCGATATCTACGATATTGTGGCCGGTAAGTTTTTCGTCTGCGGTCTTGGAGATGAGAACTTTGCGTCTCTGCCGAAGGAGCTGCAACAGAAATACGAGGAAAAGTTCCGTCAGCCGGAAGCCTTTTTGAAGATGGGCAGCAAGATCATGGCGATCCCCACCGAGCCCGCCAAGGCTGCGGGCAAAGGCAAGACCGCTCCGGTGACAGAGCGATGATACCATCACTCCCAATGCGAACGGAAGGAGGAAAAACTCATGCAGGAAGAAATTGAAAACAGAACTGTCACTCTGATCATCTCCGCCGTCAAGCTGACTGCACGGGAGCTGAAGGCCGGGATGGATAAATATCTTTCCGAAAAGAAGAGCAAAGCCATGGAAAAGGCGCGTGCCGCGCCTGAAAAGCCCAGCGGCAAGCAGACGGTGAGGCAGCTCATAGGGCAGAATCAGGGTGTATCCAACATTGAGATCACCAACAGCAATATCAAAGGCTTTGAGCGCATAGCCCGGAAATACGGCGTGGATTTTGCCGTTAAGAAAGACCGCAGCGTTTCACCGCCGAAATACTTTGTGTTCTTTAAGGCGAGGGACACGGACGCACTGACGGCGGCGTTCAAAGAATACACGGCATATGAGCTTAAACGCGCCGCCAAAGCGCAGAACCGTCCCTCCGTGCTGGCGCATCTGCAAGCACTCAAGGCGAAGGTTCAGGCTATTACGCCGGGGAAATCCCGAAATCAGAACAGGGGCATCACGATATGAAGAAACCTCTGAATATCAAGAAGTTCCTGCTGCCCAATATCCCGTATGTCTTTATCGCCCTCTACGCCACCAAGTTAGGTCAGGCGGCGCGGCTTGCACCCGGCACGGATTTCTCGGGAAAGGCGCTGCACCTCATGGAGGGCTTTGCCGCCGCGTTCCAATCGGCGCTGCCCAGCTTCCACCCCATCGACCTGTGTGTGGGCGTTGCAGCCGCTCTGCTCATTCGGCTTATCGTGTACGTCAAGGGCAAAAACGCCAAGAAATTCCGCAAGAATCTGGAATACGGCTCTGCCCGTTGGGGCAAGCCCGAGGATATCGCCCCTTACGTCGATCCGAAGTTTGAGAACAACGTCATTCTCACCCAGACTGAGCGGCTCATGATGTCCAACCGCCCCAAAGACCCCAAGACGGCGCGGAACAAAAACGTGCTGGTGGTGGGCGGCTCCGGCAGCGGCAAGACGCGGTTTTTCATTAAGCCAAACCTCATGCAATTACACAGTTCATACGTTGTCACCGACCCGAAGGGCAGCATCGCCGTGGAGTGCGGAAAGCTCATGCTCCGTAATGGCTACAAGGTGAAGATATTCAATTCCATCAACTTCAAGAAGTCCCACCATTACAACCCCTTTGCGTATATCCACAGCGAGAAGGATATTTTGAAGCTGGTCACGACCCTCATCGCCAACACCAAGGGGGACGGGAAATCCGGGGACGACTTCTGGCAGAAGGCCGAGACGCTGCTCTACACGGCGCTCATCGGGTATATCCACTACGAAGCCCCCGAGGAGGAACAGAACTTCGCCACGCTCATCGAGTTCATCAACGCCATGGAGGTGCGTGAGGACGATGAGACCTTTGAGAACAACGTGGATCTGGCCTTCAAGGAGCTGGCGCAGCGGGAGCCGAATCACTTCGCCGTGCGGCAATATAAAAAATACAAATTAGCGGCGGGCAAAACAGCTAAGTCGATCAATATTTCCTGCGGCGCGCGCCTTGCGCCCTTCGATATCCAGGAGCTGCGGGAGATCACCATGTACGACGAGCTGGAGCTGGACACCCTGGGCGACCGGAAAACGGCGCTGTTTCTCATCATGAGCGACACCGACAGCACCTTCAACTTCCTCATTTCCATGATTTACAGCCAGTTATTCAACCTGCTGTGCGAAAAGGCCGACGACGTGTACGGCGGCAGGCTCCCCGTCCATGTGCGCTGCCTCATCGATGAGTGCGCCAACATCGGGCAGATACCGAATCTGGAAAAGCTCATGGCCACCATCCGCAGCCGCGAGATCTCCGCCTGTCTGGTGCTGCAAGCCCAAAGCCAGCTAAAGGCGCTGTACAAGGACAACGCCGACACCATTATTGGCAACTGCGACAGCTCCATCTTTTTGGGCGGCAAGGAGCCCGGTACGCTGAAGGAGCTGAATCAGGCGCTGGGGAAAGAGACCATCGACACCTTCAACACCGGCGAGAGCCGTGGACGGGAGGTGTCCCACAGCCTGAACTATCAGAAGCTGGGCAAAGACCTTGCCACGATAGACGAGCTGGCGGTGCTGGACGGCGGCAAGTGCATCTTGCAGCTTCGGGGCGTGCGCCCCTTCCTCTCGGATAAGTACGACATCACCCGTCACCCCAATTATAAGTATCTGTCGGACGCAAACCCAAGGAATGCCTTTGATATCGAGAAATACCTCTCCACAAGGCTGGTGCCGAAAGCGGATGAGGTATACGAGGTGTTCGACGCGGGCCGCGTCTGAGCGCACAAGCCCGCCGCCCTCATGCGGCGGCTTTTCATATAGATACAGATGAGAAAAGACGCTTCCTCGCTTGCAGGGTCGGAACGAATCCACGAACAAAATATTGAAAGGAGAAGCCGGAATCGGGGCTGCATCGCAGCTTTCGCTCCGGCTCCTGCTGTATCCGCGAGATTTCAACACAACTAACACCCAATGATTCCGGCAACACAAATATGGAATTTTTCAACTCTGCTGTCGGTGTTCTCCAAACTTTGGTTATTGCCCTTGGCGCAGGTCTCGGCATCTGGGGAGCCATTAACCTGCTGGAAGGCTACGGAAACGACAACCCCGGTGCAAAATCGCAGGGCATGAAACAGCTCATGGCGGGCGGCGGCGTGGCGCTCATCGGCGTCATTCTCGTTCCCCTGCTCTCCGGTCTGTTCGGTTAATCGCCCGCACAAATCCTTCGCGGCGTCCGCCCCCCGGGGCGGGCGCTGCGGGAAAGGAGGGTAAAGCCCATTGGATTTGATATGGCAGAAATTCACCGAATGGCTGAAGGAGCTGCTGATCAGCGGCATCATGGACAACGTAAACGGGCTGTTTGACAACGTGAACAGCCGCGTGGCGGGCATCGCCGGGCAGGTGGGCGCTACGCCCCAGGGCTGGAACAGCGGCGTCTACGGCATGATCCGAACGCTGTCGGACAATGTGATTTTGCCCATCGCGGGCGTTGTCCTGGCCTTTGTCATGACGCTGGAGCTGATTCAGCTCATTACGGAAAAGAACAATATGCACGACGTGGACACCTGGATGTTCTTCAAATGGATATTCAAAACCGCCTGCGCCGTGCTCATCGTCACCAACACATGGAACATTGTCATGGGCGTGTTCGAAGCGGCGCAGAGCGTCGTAAACAGCGCGTCGGGCATCATCATATCGGACACGTCCCTGACGTTCAACGAGCATATCGCGGGATTTGAAGCTGCGCTTGCGGAAATGGAGGTCTGGTCGCTGCTGGGGCTGTGGCTGGAGTCCGTGGTCGTGCATCTTTCCATGTGGGCGCTGACCATCTGCATTTTCATCATCTGCTACGGCAGAATGATCGAGATCTACTGCGTGACCTCCATCGCTCCCATCCCCATGGCGACCATGGCCAACCGGGAATGGGGGCAGATGGGCCAGAATTACCTCAGAAGCCTGCTGGCGCTGGGGTTTCAGGGCTTCCTCATCATCGTCTGCGTGGCGATTTACGCGGTGCTGATCCAGAACATCGTGGTGGAGAGCAGCGTCTCGGCAGCCATATGGACGTGCATGGGGTACACGGTGCTGCTGTGCTTCACGCTGTTTAAGACGAGCTCCCTTGCCAGGAGCCTGTTCCACGCCCACTGACGGAGGTGATGAAATTTGGCATACGTTCCCGTACCCAAGGACTTGAACGCGGTGAAAACCAAGGTCATGTTCAATTTAACAAAACGGCAGATTCTGTGCTTCGGCGGCGGCGCGCTCATCGGCGTACCGCTTTTCTTTCTGCTCAAGGGCCATATCGGCAGCAGCGCGGCGGCCCTTTGCATGATGCTGGTCATGCTGCCCTTCTTCCTGCTGGCCATGTACGAAAAGAACGGTCAGCCGCCGGAGAAGCTCATCCGCAACATCGTGCAGGTATGCTTCCTGCGCCCCAAACAGCGCCCATACAGGACGAACAATTTCTACGACCTGCTGAACCGGCAGGATATTTTGGATAAGGAGGTCTACGCGATTGTCCACAAACAAAACCCCCGCAAGAAAGCTCACACGAGCCGAGCGAAAGCAGATCGACGCGGCGATTGCAAGAGCCAAGCGTCAGGATAAACGAAAGAAGTCCGCCCAGGACAGCATCCCCTTTCAGCGGATGTACCCCGACGGCGTGTGCCGCGTGACGGACAATTACTACACGAAAACCGTGCAGTTTCAGGATATCAACTACCAGCTCAACCAGAACGAGGACAAGACCGCCATTTTCGACGGCTGGTGCGACTTCCTCAACTATTTCGATTCCTCCATCCGCTTCCAGCTCTCCTTCATCAACCTCTCCGCCACGCGGGACACCTACGCCCGGCGCATCGCCATCCCCTTGCAGGGCGACTGCTTCGACAAGCTCCGCACCGAGTACACCGGGATGCTGCAAAGCCAGCTTGCCAGAGGCAACAACGGGCTGATCAAGACCAAGTACCTGACCTTCGGCGTGGAGGCGGACAGCCTGAAAGCGGCAAAGCCCCGATTGGAGCGCATCGAGACGGATATCCTCAACAACTTCCGCCGTCTGGGCGTAATGGCGGAGAGCCTGAACGGGATGGAGCGCCTGCGCCTGCTGCACGGGATGCTCCACATGGACGAGCCGCAGCCCTTCCGCTTTTCGTGGGACTGGCTGGCTCCCTCCGGGCTGTCGGTGAAGGACTTTATCGCGCCCGGCGCCTTCGAGTTCAAGACCGGCAGCAGCTTCGGCGTGGGCAGCAAGACCGGCTGCGTATCCTTCTTGCAGATTTTAGCGCCGGAACTCAACGACCGGATGCTGGCGGATTTTCTCGATATGGAAAGCTCCCTCATCGTCAGTATGCACGTCCGGTCCGTGGATCAGGTGAAGGCCATCAAGACCATCAAGCGCAAGATCACCGATTTGCAGAAGATGACCATTGAGGAGCAGAAAAAGGCGGTGCGCTCCGGCTACGATATGGATATTATCCCAAGTGACCTTGCCACCTACGGCACGGAGGCGAAAAAGCTCTTGCAGGAGCTGCAAAGCCGCAACGAGCGTATGTTCCTTTTGACCTTCCTTGTGGTGAACGTGGCGGACAACAGGCAGCGCCTCGGCAACAACGTCTTTCAGGCGGGCTCCATCGCCCAGAAGTACAACTGCCAGCTCACGCGGCTGGACTTCCAGCAGGAGGAGGGCTTCATGTCCGCGCTGCCGCTGGGGTATAACCAGATCGAGATCCAGCGGGGGCTGACCACCTCCAGCGTGGCGATTTTCGTGCCGTTTACCACCCAGGAGCTGTTTCAGGACGGCAAGGAAGCCCTGTACTGCGGGCTGAACGCCCTTTCCAACAACCTCATCATGGTAGACAGAAAGCTGCTTAAAAACCCGAACGGGCTGATCTTAGGTACGCCCGGTTCCGGCAAGTCCTTCTCCGCCAAGCGGGAGATCGCCAACGTGTTCCTCGTCACAAACGACGATATCATCATCTGCGACCCGGAGGCGGAGTACGGCCCGCTGGTGGAGCACCTGCACGGGCAGGTGGTGAAGATCTCGCCCACCTCCACCGACTACCTGAACCCCATGGATTTGAACCTAAATTACAGCGACGATGAAAACCCGCTGAGCCTGAAATCCGACTTCATCCTCTCCCTGTGCGAGCTGATCGTGGGCGGCAAGGACGGCCTCATGCCGGTGGAAAAGACCATCATCGACCGCTGTGTGCGCTCTGTTTACCGGGAGTACCTGAGCGACCCCCGCCCGGAAAAGATGCCTATTTTAGAGGACTTGTACAACGAGCTTCGCAGGCAGGATGAAAAGGAAGCGCAATATATCGCCACGGCGCTGGAAATCTACGTCACCGGCTCCCTCAACGTGTTCAACCACCGCAGCAACGTGAATATCGAAAACCGCGTGGTCAGCTTCGATATCAAGGAGCTGGGCAAGCAGTTAAAGAAGATCGGGATGCTGGTGGTGCAGGACGCGGTGTGGAACCGTGTCACGATCAACCGGGAGCAGCGCAAGTCCACCCGCTACTATATCGACGAAATGCACCTTCTTTTGAAGGAGGAGCAGACCGCCGCGTATACGGTGGAAATATGGAAGCGATTCCGCAAATGGGGCGGCGTTCCCACGGGCATCACCCAGAACGTCAAAGACCTGCTATCCAGCCGTGAGGTGGAGAACATCTTTGAAAACTCCGACTATGTGTATATGCTCAACCAGGCTTCCGGCGACCGGCAGATTCTTGCAAAGCAGCTCAACATCTCGCCCCACCAGCTCTCGTATGTGACCCAATCCGCCGAGGGCGAGGGGCTTTTGTTCTACGGCAGCGTGATCCTGCCCTTCGTAGACCGCTTCCCCAAGGATACGGAACTGTACAAAATCATCACGACCAAGCTCTCGGAGCAGGTGCAGTCAGAATAGAAACGAGAAAGGATGTGCGAATATGAATAACCACCTGATGATCTTTGAAAACCCGGAGTTCGGAGCTGTACGAAGCATCCTGATCGATGGCGACCCGTGGTTTGTAGCAGCCGACGTGTGTAAAGCACTGGAGATTGAAAAAACAAACCGGGCTTTAAGCAGGCTCGACGACGACGAAAAGGGTGCTCATTCAGTGAGCACCCCCGGCGGCAGGCAGCGAATGTCTATCATCTCTGAATCTGGATTGTACTCGCTTATTCTCGGCTCCCGCAAGCCGGAAGCGAAAGCCTTTAAGCGCTGGATCACCCATGAGGTCATTCCCTCCATCCGCAAGCACGGCGCGTATATGACGGACAGCCTGTTGGATGCGCTGGAGGCGCACCCCGAGGCCGTGCCGGAGTACCTGAACCGCCTGCGCAGCGAAAACGCCCGAAACCGGGAACTGACCCGTCGTCTCCGGATTGCCCTCCCCAAAGCGGAGTATTACGACGCCTTTGTTGACCCTGCGGACTGCACCAACATCCGCACCACCGCCAAGGAGCTGGGCGTTCCCGAAAAGCAGTTTACCCGGTATCTGGAGGAAAAGAAGTATCTGTTCCGGGACAAGAACCGCAAGCTCTTTCCCCGTGCGGTCAAAAAGAGCGCCGGTCTGTTTCTGGTGAGGGACTTCTACACCGAGCGCGGCAAGCTGGGACACTATACCCTCATCACCCCGGCGGGCAAGCGGCATTTTCTGGAGAGAACGGATGAAATTCTGTTTGAATAACGCTTTTAACCCATCAGCAGTCCCATCAGGAGGTGATGAATATGGCAAAACGCTCGCCAAGGCTGATTTTCACCGAGGAAGAACGCGCCCTGCCGGAGCTGGAACGAGCTGTCCGCAAGGCGGACAGGGCGGCGGTTAAGCTGGAAAAGGCCGAAGCGAAAATTCCCAAGAAAACCGTTAAGGTCAAAAAGCGCGTTGTGGACAGTGAGAGCGGCAAGGTCACGACGCGCCTTTTCTTTGAGGAGGCGGACAAAAAGCGTCCGCCCTCCAAGCTGGCGCACGCCGCAAGGAAAGCGCCGCTGGATACCGTCCGCAGCGCAGTCCACCGCAAGCTCCGGGAGGAGGGCGACGACAACCCCGGCACGGAGGCGGCGAACACCCTGACCGAGACGGCGGAGCGCACCCGGCGCATTGCGGAATCGGCGCACCGCTCCCATGCGGAAAAGCCCTACCGCAAAGCGGACAAGGCGGAAGCCGCCGCAGACAAAGCCAATCTCAAGGCGCTGAACAAACAGTACGAGCAGGAATACGGCAGGGCTTCCAACCCCTATTCCCGTTGGCGGCAGAAGCAGGCCATTAAAAAGGAATACGCCGCCGCAAAAGCGGGGAACGGCGCGAGGAATACCGTCAAAGCGTCCGAGACCACCGCGAAGGCGGCAAAGCGCGCCGCCGAGGGAAGCAAAAAGGCCGGCAGCTTTTTTGTCCGGCACAAGAAGGGCTTCCTCATCGCGGGCGGTATCGCCGCCGCGATACTGCTGCTCATGACCTGCATTTCCTCCTGCTCCACGCTGTTTCAGGGCGGGGCGTCCGGTATTGCGGCCTCCACCTATCCGCTGGAGGATGCGGATATGCTGGCGGCGGAAGCCGCCTACTGCGCCATGGAGGACGAGCTGCGGGAATATCTGAACAGCTACGAAAGCACCCACGATTACGACGAGTACCACTTCGACCTGGACGAGATTGAGCACGACCCCTATGTGCTCATTTCCATGATTACCGCCCTCAAGGGCGGAGAATGGACGATTGACGAAATAGGCGGGATTCTGGAGACGCTGTTTGAAAAGCAGTATATCTTAACGGAAACCGTCGCCACGGAAACCAGATACCGCACCGAAACGCATATCGGCTATTACACCGACGAAAACGGCAATCTGCAAAGCTACGAGTACGAGGCGGAGGTTCCCTACACCTGGTATATCTGCCATGTGGAGCTGGAAAACTTCAACCTCTCCCATGTGCCGGTGCATATCATGTCCCACGATCAGCTCTCCATGTACGCCGTGTATATGAGTGTGCTGGGCAACCGCCCCGACCTGTTCCCCGGCTCCCCGTATGTGAACCGCTACTACTATACCCAGTATGAGAAGTACGAGATACCCCCGGAGGCGCTGGCGGATGAGCAGTTCGCCGCCATCATCAAGGAAGCGGAAAAGTATCTGGGCTACCCCTACGTCTGGGGCGGCAGCTCGCCGGACACCTCCTTCGACTGCTCCGGCTTCGTTTCGTATGTCTACAACCACTGCGGCCTGCATTGGAGCTTCGGCAGGCTTGGCGCGGAGGGGCTGCGGGGTATGTGCACCTATGTTTCCCCGGAAAGCGCCCGTCCCGGCGACCTGATCTTTTTTGAAAAGACCTACGACACCTCAGGCGCGTCCCATGTGGGCATCTATGTGGGCAATAACAGGATGCTCCACTGCGGCGACCCCATTCACTACGCTTCCATCGACACGAGCTACTGGCGAAGCCATTTTCTCCAGTTTGGCAGATTACCTTAACAACAACCATATCAACGCAAAAAAGGAGGATGTTATGAACCCGCGACTTGAAAAGCTGCGTCAGGAGCGCGAGAAGCTGGCGGAAAAGCTCACATCGCTGACCGCACGACTCAAAGCCCTGGACGAGCAGATTCTGAAGCTGGAAAACACGGATATTGTGGGCATCGTCCGCGAGAACGGGCTGACCATCGAGCAGCTCGCGGCGCTGATGACGATGCTGGAAAAGCGTCCCACGGCGGCGCTGCCCGACGAATACAGAAAAACGGAGGATTTTGTGGATGAAGAATAAATGGAGATTTTTTGCCGTGACGCTGGCCGTCGTGCTCTGCATGACGGTCTTTTCCGTTACGGCCTACGCAGGCGGCGATATGGTCGATTCGACAATGGGCGACCCGACCATGGAAACCCCAACTGCAACTACACAGCCGGAGAATACGAATACCGGTGAGCAGACCCCAAACGGACAGACCCTGACCGTGCTTGTGACCGAAAATGCGGACGGAAGCCATACCGTGACCATCGGGGATCGGAGCTGGACGCTTCCCGCCAAACGGGAGCAGGCCGGAAAGGTGGTCAACGTCCGCACCTATTTGAACCTGCGCACCGGCCCCGGCACGGATTACACTGTGATTGGGCATCTGCTCAACGGCGCGGAGGTGAAGGTGCTGGAGGAAAGCAACGGCTGGTACAAGGTGGTCGTGCCGGAGCAGACTGGCTATGTATACGGCAAATACCTTGAGGTTCTCAACACCTCTGCGGGAGGCGGTGAGAACGACACGGATACTGCGGGACTGCTGGAGATACTGCTGCAATATTACGCCGCTGCCGGAGGCTCCGCGCCCCTGACCCCGGACGGCAACCTGACGCTCATGGACGACATCGGCTCCGCTTTCGGCGCAGGCAAGCAGTTCATCACCGTGACGACCAAGGGCGGCAACACCTTTTATCTCATCATCGACCGGGACGATAAGGGCAATGAGAACGTCCATTTCCTGAATCTTGTGGACGAGGCCGACCTGCTGGCGCTGACCAAGGACGGCGAGAGCATCGTCCCCGCCTGCTCCTGCACGGACAAATGCGCCGTGGGCAAAATCAACACTGGCTGCAAGGTGTGCAGAACCAATATGAGCGAGTGCGCGGGCAAGGAGCAAGCCGCAGAAATTACGCCACAGCCCGCCGAGCCTGCGGAGACCGCGCCCGAAAAGAGTACCGGCGGCGCGGGGCTCATTGTGGTCGTCCTCCTGCTCCTGCTGGGCGGCGGCGGTGCGCTGTACTGGTTCAAGCTCCGCAAGCCCAAGGCCGACACCCGTGGGGCGGACGATCTGGACGATTACGACTACGGCGAGGACGAGGAAGAAGAGGATTACGAGTTTGAAGCCGAGGACGAGACGGACGCCGGGGAGGATGAAGAAAAGTGACACAGACAGTCAGCACAGAATCGCCCATGGAGCCGTCTCCCCGCGAGAGGCTTATTCAGATCATGAAGCGCGAGCAGGCGCTTTTCATCCGGCAGACGCTCTCCCAAAAGCCCGGATACCGGGGCGGCAAGAAAGCCTTTGAATACTTCATCCGGCAGAAGATCGTAAAAGCCGTGGAAGCGGGCTGCGGGGACGCGGAGGCGCTGCTCCGCACCCCCAAACCCGTCAAAGCCATCTACTGCGACTTCAAATACTATTTCGACGAATACAGCTACGCAAACTGCGACCTGTATGTGGAGAAGGCCATCGAGGACTGCGGGAACAACACCCTGCGCAAGGAGTTCCTGCGGGCAAAGGGCTGGGACGCGCCGGATGATTTCGATATCAATGATGAGGAGGAATAAAGGAATATGAACGGATACCGATTGGTTGTGTGTGAAAAGCCCTCCGTGGCAAGGAGCATTGCCGCCGTTCTTGGCGCAGGCAGGCGCGAGGACGGTTTTCTTTCAGGTGGCGGCTATCTCGTCTCCTGGTGCTTCGGACACCTTGCGGAGCTTTCGGATGCGGACGCCTACGGTGAAAAGTACGGCAAATGGCGAAGGGAGGACTTGCCCATCCTGCCGGATAGCTGGCAGTACACCGTGGCGAGGGACAAGCAGAAGCAGATGAACACACTGCGCACCCTCATGCACAGAGAGGACGTTTGCGAGGTCGTCAACGCCTGCGACGCCGGGCGCGAGGGCGAGCTGATCTTCCGCACGGCGTATAATCTCAACAACTGCCGCAAGCGCGTAAAGCGGCTCTGGATTTCCTCCATGGAGGATGCGGCGATCCTTGATGGCTTTGACAATCTCCGCGACGGCGCGGAGTACGACAACCTCTACGCCTCCGCCCTCTGCCGCAGCAAGGCGGACTGGCTGGTGGGCATCAACGCCACCCGCCTGTTTTCCGTGATGTATCACCGCACCCTGAACGTGGGGCGCGTGGTATCGCCCACGCTTGCGCTGCTGGTGCAGCGGGAAGCGGAAATAAGCGCCTTTCAGCCGGAGAGCTTCTACACCGTCCATCTGGACTTTGACGGCTTCTCCGCCGCAGGCGGGCGCATGAAGGAGCAGGCGGAGGCGGAGCGGCTTGCCGGGGACTGCAAGAACAAAAGCGCCGCTGTTACCTCCGTTGTGCAGACGGAAAAGACGGAGAAAGCCCCGGCGCTCTACGACCTGACCACGCTCCAGCGGGATGCGAACCGCTTGCTTGGATACACGGCGCAGCAGACGCTGGATTATCTGCAAAGCCTCTACGAAAAGAAGCTCTGCACCTACCCCCGCACCGACAGCCGCTATCTCACCGACGATATGGAGGGCGGCGTAAACGCGCTGGCGCTGTGCTGCGCTGGCGTCTGCGGCACGGAGCCGCCCGCAGCCGTCTGTTCGGGGCAGGTATGCAGCAGCAAAAAGGTCAGCGACCACCACGCCGTCGTTCCCACGATGGCAGCGGGCGAAACGGACTTGGAAAACTTGCCCGCAGGCGAACGGGAAATCCTGCGCCTTGTTTCCCGTCAGGTGCTTATGGCGGTCAGCGCACCCTTCGTCTATCTGGAGACCGAGGCAAGGCTGGACTGCGGCGGGAATGCCTTTTCCGCCAAGGGAAAAACGGTGGTTCAGCCCGGTTGGAAAGCCTATGCGGATGCGGAGCTTACGGACAAGCCCCTCCCGGAGCTTTCCGAGGGACAGATGCTTTCCGTTTCCTCCTGCGCAGTCAAAGAGGGAAAAACGACCCCGCCCAAACACTTCACCGAGGACACGCTGCTGTCCGCCATGGAGACGGCGGGAAAAGAGGATATGCCCGAAGATGCCGAGAGAAAGGGATTGGGAACCCCCGCGACAAGGGCGGCGGTCATTGAAAAGCTGGTGGCCACGGGCTTTGCGGAGCGCAAAATGGCAAAAAAGTATGTACGCCTCGTTCCCACCGAAGCGGGCGTATCCCTCATTACCGTGCTGCCCGAACAGCTCCAGTCCCCGCTTTTGACCGCCGAATGGGAGCACCGCCTCAAGGAGATCGAGTGCGGCGAGCTGGGCGCGGACGAGTTCCTTGCCGGCATCCGCGATATGGTCGCAGCGCTGGTTCGGGACGCTGCGCCTGTGGACGGCGCGGAGGTGCTGTTCCCCTCCGGCAGACCCGTTGTGGGCAAATGCCCCCGCTGCGGCGCAGAGGTCACGGAGAGCAAAAACGGCTATTTCTGCGAAAGACGAAACTGCAAGTTCGGGCTGTGGCGGGATAACCGCTTCCTTGCCGCCAAGAAGATCAGCCTGACAAAGAAGATGGCTTCCTCGCTCCTGACGCAGGGACGCGCCTACGCCAGCGGCGTCTATTCCGAGAAAACCGGCAAGACCTACGACGCATTCATCGTGCTGGAGGACGACGGCGCGCGTTCCTCCTATAAGCTGGACTTCACCAAGTGACCCTCACAGGCTCCCGCACGGGCGTTTCATTCCCCTGCGGGAGCCGCTGTTTTTACCATGATTCAAAGGAGGTATGCACGAAATGGCTGAAAAACAGACCAACAAGGAACGGCTCAAGGACATCACCGACAGCATTGAGACGGGCATAAAGGAGCTGTTTGAGAGCGACAAATACAGGCAGTACCTTGCCACCATGAGCCGCTTTCACCGCTACAGCGTCAACAACACCATGCTCATCTATATGCAGCGCCCCGACGCCACCCATGTGGCGGGCTTCAACAAATGGCGCGACCAGTTCGGAAGGAGCGTTAAGAAGGGCGAAAAGGGCATTAAGATCATCGCCCCCACGCCCTTCAAGAAGAAAATCGAGCAGCAGAAATTAGACCCTGACACCAAGCTCCCCCTGCGGGACGAGAACGGCGATATTATCACGGAGGAAAAGACGGTGCAGATCCCCATGTACAAGCCCGTGGTGGTGTTCGACGTGCAGCAGACCGCAGGCAAGCCCCTGCCGGAGCTGGCGGCGAACCTTACGGGGGATGTGCAGAATTACGAGGTATTTATGGAAGCTCTGCGCCGCAGCGCGCCCGTCCCCATCTTCTTTGAGAAGCTGGCGGAGAATATGGACGGATACTTCTCCGTGGACAAACAGCGTATCGCTATCCGCGAAGGCATGAGCGAGGTACAGACGGTCTGCGCCGCCGTCCATGAGATCGCCCACTCCAAGCTCCACAATAAGGACGAAATCGGAGAAAAATATCAGGAGATTGAGCTGTTCGGCAAGCCCGCGCTGTTCTCCAACGGGCGCATCGACCGGGATAAGCTGCCGGAGGGCTTGTATGCGTATGACCTGCGCGGCTCGGATTACGATCCGGGGTTGCCCGTGACCATTCAGGAGCACGTTGTGGTGAACCACGCGGCAGCCGTCATTGCCGCAGCGCCCATTGATCTGCCGGAGCAGGGCTTTTTGTATCTGGGCGAGGACGGGCTGAACTTCACGGGCGGCGAGCAGACCGTGAAGGAGTTTCTGCACGCACAGTACCCGGAAAAGGCAAAGCTCTCCCGCGCCGCCGAGGAGATTCAGGCGGAGAGCATCTCCTTCGCCGTCTGCGCCTATTACGGCATTGAGACCGGCGAAAACAGCTTCGGGTATCTGGCGACCTGGGCAAAGGACAGGGAGCTGACCGAGCTTCGCGCATCGCTGGAGACCATCAACCGAACCTCATCCTCCCTGATTACGGATATCGACCGCCATTACGCGGAAATCTGCAAGGAGCGCGGGCTGGATAAGGAGACGGAGAGCCTTGCCGCCCGGCCGGTGCAGGAGATCGCCGTGCAGGAGCAGGAGCCGGTCACAGCGCCGGACAACGGCTGCGTCCCCGACCCTGCGATTTCTGTTGAGAGCATGAACGCCTACGGCTACACCGATTCCAATATGCTGCCGCTGACAAAGGAGCGTGCGCTGGAGCTCATGGAACGGGACGTGAGCGTGTATATGCTTCACACGGACAACACCGAGGCCATGGCCTTCGATGCAGAGGATATCCGCAGCTTTGACGGCATCTTCGGCGTGGAAGCCTCCGAATGGGAGACGGTCAAAGACCGCCTTACACCGCCGGACTATGAAAAGGCGTTCCTCAGTAACCCCGCCGACAGCTTTGCCATCTATCAGCTTCGGGATAACGACGGCACGGCGCAGCTCCGCTTTATGAACGCCGAGTATCTGGAGAAGAAGGGGCTTTCCATTGAAAAGGGAAATTACGCCGCCGTCTATGCGGGAAACCTTGACCGCAGGGGCGATACGCAGGACAGGTTGGACGAGCTGTATGAAACCTTCAACATCCGCCGCCCGGAGGATTTTCGCGGCCACAGCCTGTCCGTCAGCGACATCGTGGCGCTGAAGCAGAACGGCGTGGTATCCTGTCATTACGTGGATTCCCGGGGCTTCAAGGCGCTGCCCGACTTCCTCAAGCCGGAAAACTATCTCAAAAACGCGGAGATGGCCATGGAGGACGACTACGGCATGATCGACGGCGTTATCAACAATGGGCCGAAGCAGACCGTGGCTGAGCTGGAGGAACAGGCAAAGTCCGGCAAGCCCATCTCCCTCATGGAGCTGGCGCAGGCGGCGCGTCGGGAACAGGCGCAAGCGTCACGGCAGGAGAAGAAGCCCTCCGTGCTGGCAAAGCTCTGTCCTCCCGTCAACGAGCCGAAAAAGACAGCGCGTTCAAAGCGCGCGGAAAGAGAGCTGCTATGATGATTTTTACCAACGATGAAATGAACCTCATGTGCATCTACCAGAGCGACAGCCGCAGCGGGCTGATTGCCGCCCTCACCGAAATGCGCGGATACCTGGACGAGGACGAAGCCGAACTGCGGGAGCTGACCGACAGCGCCCTGCAAAAGCTGGACGAAATCACCGATGAGGACTTCGCAGCGCTGGAGCTGGTGCCTGACTTCGACACGGACGAATAAGGCGGATGCGGCGGGAGCGGCTTTCGGGTCGCTCCCGTTTTGCTTCTTCGGCTCTATTTCCCAAAATCGAAAAAATATTGATTTTGGGAAATAGATTGTGATGCTTCACTTGTCTGCACTGCCGCATTGTTGGACAAAATGCGTGTATCCGCAAAAATGTTCAATAGATGCGGTTTGCCCTTCTCTTTACAAAAATGTCCGTTCGAGTGCGTAACATCCACGGAAAACGCACAGAATGAGCAGGAAAGAATCCGCACTATTTTTCTGAAAACGCTTGATTTTCACCGGATAGTTGCGTATAATAAGACTGCGAGGTGAAAATATGATAAAGACAACAGCAATGCTACTGGAAGAATTGAAGGGATACGGTTCTCCGAAGTCAAAGTTGGCGCGTATGGCGGAGCGGGGCGAATGCTTTCCCATTACAAGGGGGCTATATGAAACTGACCGGAACGCTCCTGCGTACCTGCTTGCGGGCAGTATTTACGGGCCTTCATACATTTCCTTTGAATATGCCCTCAGCCGCTACGGGCTGATTCCCGAGGCGGTATATGCCGTTACCTGCGCCACCTTTGAAAAGAAAAAGAAAAAGAAGTATGAAACGCCCTTCGGAACCTTCACCTATCGGGATGTGCCGTCCGAGGCGTTTCCGCTGGGGATTCGGCTCGTGCAGGAGGGCGATTATTTCTACCGGATCGCAGAACCGGAAAAGGCCCTGTGCGACCAGCTCTATACTATGCCGCCCGTACCGAACACACAGGAGCTTTTCCGGCTGCTGACGGAGGATTTACGGATTGAGGAATCGGAGATTGGGAAGCTGGACGGAAATAAGGTTTGCGAATACAGCGGAGCGTATCACTCCACGAATGTAAAAAAGCTCTGCTCGCTTTTAAGGAGGCTTTGATATGAACAGCGCCATTGAACAGATGCTGAAAAGCTACCATGTAAAGAATATCTACGACAGAAAGAACGCTATGAAGGAGATCATGCAGGAAATTGTGCTCTGCGGCTTGTCCCGTGCGGGCTTCTTCAAAAAAGCGGCGTTCTACGGCGGAACCGCCCTGCGAATCTTCTACGGTCTCGACCGCTTTTCCGAGGATCTGGATTTTTCGCTGGAAGCGGAGGATTTGGACTTTGACCTGACCGCCTACTTTCCCGTGCTGGAGAAGGAAGTAAAAGCCTTTGGGCTGAATGTGGAGATTCAGGAAAAGGAAAAGACAAAAGAAAGCACCATCCGCTCCGCCTTTCTGAAGGGGAACACGAAGGAACATCTCCTGCTGTTCTACGCGGATGAAAAGGTGGCGGGAAGCGTAGCGAAGAATGAAGCGGTCAAGATTAAGTTCGAGGTGGACGTTAACCCGCCCGCCTTCGCCGCATTCGAGCACAAATACCGGCTGCTGCCCGTGCCGTATGAGGTGCGGCTGTACGATATGCCCTCCCTGTTCGCAGGAAAAATCCATGCTGTCATCTGCCGTGCGTGGCAAAGCCGCATCAAGGGCAGGGATCTGTACGACTATGTATTCTATCTTTCAAGGGGTGCGGCCGTCAATCAAAAACACCTTCGGGCACGATTGATTGATTCCGGGTTCATTTCCGCCGATGCGGACTGTTCCTTGCCGGAAATCAAAGCGATGCTGGCGGAACGCTTCGACAGCATCGATTACGCACAGGCAAGGCAGGATGTGGAGCCGTTCATTCACGATTCCTCCGTGCTGAATATCTGGAGCGCAGACTTTTTCAAACAAATCACGGAGGGACTGACTGCGGTATAGTCCCCGACTGAAAACCGAATACCGCCCCTTACATAGAGCGTCCGTTCCGGGCGCTCTAAATTTATGCCATGAAGGAGGAGCAATATGCCGAGCAAGCTACAAACGTATATGCAGATGGCGGACGAGGCGCAGCGGCAGATCACCGGCAGCTACCGGGGCTGGACGGGCTTTCTCACCACCGCCGCAAGGCTGTACAAATACCCCTACGCCGAGCAGGTCATGATCCACGCCCAGCGTCCGGACGCCACCGCCTGCGCGGAGTACGATTTCTGGAACGAAAAGATGGGCCGGTATGTCCGCAGGGGCTCCAAGGGCATCGCTCTCATCGACAGCAGCGGCGAAAGGCCGAGGCTTCGGTATGTGTTCGACGTGTCCGATACGGGCGGCAGAGAATTTCCAAAGAGCCGCTACCTGTGGGAATACCGGGAGGAACACGCGGACGCGGTAAGCGCCATGCTGGAAAGCCGCTACGGTGTGGACGGAAAAGGAGGGTTCCCTGACCAGCTTGAGCGCATCGCGTCTCAGCTTGCGGAGGAATACTGGCGGGACTATAAGCGGGATATCCTCGCCATCGTTGACGATTCCTTTCTTTACGGGTATGATGAATTTAACGTAGGAGCGGCCTTCCAAAGCGCCGCCGCCGTCAGCATCGCCTACTCGCTCATGTCCCGCTGCGGGCTTGAAGCGGACGACCGCTTCGAGCATGAGGATTTCCTGAGCATCTTCGATTTCAACACCCCGGAAGCCGCCGCTGAGCTGGGCACGGCGGTGAGCCGGATCAACGGAGAGGTGCTGCGGCAGATCGAAGTCACCATCAAGAATTACGAGCGCGAGAAACTCGCGGAAAGGAGCCATAGCCATGACAGAGCTGACCTACACCAAGAACGGGGACTACCTGATTCCCGACCTGACGCTGAGCGAAACGCCGGAGGACGCGAGACCCCTGGGCAAGTACGGGAGACTGCGCAGGAGCTACCTTCAGGAGCACAGACCGGGGCTGTACAGCCGTCTGGTGCTGTCGGAGAAGCTGTTCCCGCATCTGCGGGAGATCGACGAGACGGCGAATCGGAGGCTGGAGCAGATGATGCCGGAGCTGATGAAGTCGGCGGGCGTAACGGAGGAGCTGAAAGCCCGCGACCAGATGAAATGGGTGGGGCTGATGAACAGCCTGAAAGCGCAGGCGGAGGAGATCATCCTCAGCGAGCTGGTGTACAACTGACCAACGACGCGCCGGAAGCGGAACCGGCGCAGCCTCCGATACCGCAGGCATACCAACTGAGCCTGTTCCCCACGGAGGAAGAGCAAATCGCATATATCGCAGAAGCGGAGAGCTACACGCCCTCCGCTTTTTCCATGTCCATCCCGCAGTCGGATATCGACCACATTCTGCGCATGGAGGGCAACGCCGACTATGCCCGCATGAAGATCGTCACGGAGTTCTCCAAGGGCGAGAGCGTGGAAGAAATCGCGGCGTTTCTTCAAAGCAGCTTCCACGGCGGCAACGGCGTCGTCACCGAGAACGGCAGATATTCCGCCTGGTACGCCGAGGACGGCATCCACATCGCCAATGGGGACGCGGCAAGATACCTGACCTCCGCAAAGGTCGTAAGCTGGCAGGAGGCGGCGGAGCGCATCGGGCAGCTTCTCACTCAGGGCGAATACGCCGCCAATGTGGAGCTTGCGGAAGCGCCGGGACACGAGCGCGCAGAGCTGGCGCAATCTATCTGGTATCTACGGCAGGATTTAAGCGAAAAGGCACGGGCGCAGGGCTACCTCTCCTGCCTGTCGGATATGCGGGGCGGCGGTTTCCCGGAGGAAACGGCGCGGCTTGCCGAGCGGCTGACAGACCCTGCGTTCCGCGAAGCCCTCATGGACGATTTTGCACAGCTCCGATCCGACTACCGGGAGGACAGAAGCCTGCTGCGCTTCCATCACCACAAGCCGGACAAAATCGAGCAGGGTTTACGGGAGCTGTCCCTGCCCCGCAGGGAGTACCGCACCGAAATGGCAGAAATCCCCGCCGTGCAGCGGTTCATTACGGAGGACGAGATCGCCGCGACCCTGACCCGCGGCAGCAATATTGAAGGGAGCAAGGGGCGTATCTACGCCTATTTCAAAGAGAAACACAGCCCCAGGGAGCAGGCGGATTTCCTGAAAGATGAATACGGCATTGGGGGACGCTCCCACGCGGTATCCGGCGCATCCTACAGCGGTGAGGATCACAGCGGTAAGGGCGTCAGCCTGAAAAAGCAGGACTGTCCCGATGTGCAGTTAAAATGGAGCAAGGTTGCCTCCCGTATCTCCGAGCTGATCCGCAAAGACCGTTTCCTGACCCCGGAGGAAAAGACACAGTACGAGCAGTTTCAGCGGCAGACCGCAGCGCGAAGCGCAGCATGGAATGACTACAACGCCGTAAAGGAAGCCCACCCGGACGACATCGTGCTGTTTCAGGTGGGCGATTTCTTCGAGATGTACGGCGAGGACGCAAAACAGGCGGCGGAGCTGCTTGATCTCAACCTTACCACAAGAGCGATCCCCGGTGCTGGCCGTGTGGAGATGTGCGGCGTACCGTCGCACAATTTAGAGATGTATGTAGAGAAATTGCGCGATAAGTATGAT
>OJNO01000408.1_pt1 | contig 21661 bp, 17 predicted proteins | sample 1597761 | NCBI WGS metagenome assembly OJNO01 (sample SAMN00265071, study PRJEB22529) | human gut metagenome
AAAACGCATTTAAAATTTGCTTTTTCAACCTGTCCAAAATTTCAATACCAGTTCACAGCTGAAGCCCGCTCTGCCGTTCCTTGCGACATAGAATTACCCGCATGCACACTGCATTTTGCGAAATGGCCTCAGTCCATGGTTCGTGAAATGCAGCATTTAAGGAGGCATGACATGTTTAAGCCAATTAAATCTTGCATTTTTGCCGGAGCACTCGCTTGCGCTCTCACGGGTACGGTGCTCGCTGCCGGTCCGTTGAAACCCGTCGACAATCCCGCTCCCATCGCGGCCAAGGGGATTGGACAGACTCAAGCACTCAATGCCGTAAAGAACGCAGCTCAATTGCGTAAATTCCGTGTTGTCAGTACGCATGGCAACGTCGTTAAGCTCGCCTATCCGAGCGGACCTCGCGCTCAGAAATTCGAAGCTCAGTTTGATGTCGTATACGAAGGCTCCAAAATTGCCGTGAAGTACGCATCGAGCCGCGGCTTAGATGCCGGCCCCTGCCAAAATGACGCCAAGCAGATCTGTCTGCACCGCAATGTGAATAAATGGATGGCCAATCTTGCCTCCGACATCACCAAAGAGCTTGGCCGCGCTCACTGACGCAGCTTCAAAAACAACCTAACTGCGGCTCAATGAGCCATATTCCCCGTCTGAAGTTCGTGCGGCTGCCATCCAGCCGCACGCAGACGGCACTGACGAGTGCTGTCTGGATCCTCTGTTTTCTCTAATAACTCACCTCCATGAATTCGATTTTTCCCTGGCTCGGCATCGCCGTACTCATTCTTTGCGGATGGGCGATTGTCAAAAAGTACCAAGTCAACATGGTGCTGCTCCTTGGCGGTCTGATTCTCAATCTGCTTGCCTTTTGGGGCGGCGCAGAGATCTTTCCGAAGAAATTCTCAGCCACCGGCATCGTTGGCTTTGACCTCATTGAACTCCTGCGTACGATCAGCGTCTCACAGGTGAGCGGCGTCGGCTTCCTGATCTTAATCTCCGGCGGTTTTGCAGCCTATATGCAGGCAATCGGCGCCTCCGACCGCTTCGTCACCGTCTGCGCTAAACCGCTTTCGCTGATCAAGAATCCCTATTTGATTCTCGCCGCCGTTTTTATCGTTGGACACTGCCTCGGTCTGGTCATCACTTCAGCGGCCGGCTTAGCCATGCTGATGGTTGTAACGGTTTATCCGCTCATCATCCGAGTCGGCTGTTCACCGCTCGCCGCGGCTGCGGTCGTTGCAAGCGTACTGGCCATCGGTTACGCACCGGCCTCCGGAACCGCCAATTTTGCTTCGGAATTGGTGCACCTGGATCCGATTGAGTACCTTGTCCGTTATCAGCTGCCAATGGCCGTTCCAACCATTCTTGCAATGGCTGCCGCCCATGTCGTCACGCAGTACTGGTTTGATAAACGCGAGGGACGAGGCATCGTTGCGGACCTTTCGGAACTTGAACAAAAACGTGAAAAGCTCGAACAAACCCCTGCTTTTTATGCCTGCCTGCCGCTCCTGCCCATCGCGCTCCTTTTGGTCTTCAATAAATTCGTCTGGGGCGTTTCGATGAATGTGGCTACGGCTATGTTCATTGCCTGGATTGCATCCTTCTTTATCGATCTCATCACACGTCGAAATATCAAGGAATCCTTTGATTTGTCATTCGCCATGTTCAAAGGAATGGGTTCCATCCTCACATCAACCGTCGGCTTGATCTTCGTTGCGGCTTTCTTTGCCAAAGGTCTGCAGAACATCGGCATCGTTGCACTTCTGATGCACGGCGCAGATTCAATTGGTCTCGGCTACACCGGCTCCAGCGTGGTGCTTTCGGCTATTGTCGGTGTCGTCACGGTTCTCACGGGCTCCGGCGTTGCCGCCTTCACCAGTTTGGGACAGCTTGTTCCGGCTGCGGCACAAAGTTTTGGCGAAAACGGCATCTCCATGATGCTGATGATGCATACCGCTTCCGAAATGCTTCGCGCCATGAGTCCAGTCGCCGGCGTCATTATTATCGTGGCCGGCTTTGCCAAAGTTAACCCGCTCACCATGGTGAAGCGCACGATTGTGCCTTGCCTCACCGGCTATGTGGTGATGCTCATCACGGTTTCAGTGCTCTTCTGAAGCACTTTGCCGTCGATGACCGACTGCTGAGCATCCTCGGCAGTCAGCCCAACGGGACGCCTCCAGCGATGGAAGGCGTCCCGGTTATTTTGACCGGCAGGCTTAAAGTTCCAAAACCCGCTCAAGAAAGCCTTCCACGGCGGACTGCGTTTGAGGAAGTGCAAAGAGCGTGTGGGGTGCTCCCGGAATGAGCACAATGGACGCGTCGGAATGGTTCGCCAAAGTTCTGCCGGCATGGCCGAGCGCTGAAGGATTGTCCAGCCAGCTGTTGGCCTGAGAGAAGAACTTATCGGCGGCGCTCATCACATTGAGAACGGGCATGTCCTGCGGAATCGCCGTGCGGTGAGCGGCAACATGATAATTGTCCTCACAGGACCAGGAAAAGATCATGCGTGCGCATTCGGCTTGGCCCTTGGGAGCCTGAAACCGTGCGGCAGCAACACCGCCTTCGCTCGTGCCGGCTACGACATAGCGCCCGTCAAACCCGGGCACTTCGGTTAAGCGTGCTGCCGCATTGGCCAGTTCAGCCGAGCGCATGACATGAATGCGCTCATAGTCATCGCGCGAAACGGGCGAAGTGTAGGTTATGCGATCCTTGAGCACGAAGGAGTTCGGGCAGAGAAACCCGATGCCGAAGGAGGCCAGCCATCGGCCGAAGGCTTTGAGGGGCTCCCCGATGCCGGAGCTGCCGTGTGCAAACAAAACAAGCGGTTCGGCCTCCAGACGAATCTTTTTCTTTGGAAAGTCTTTTAGAGGCCCTTCATAAATATCCCACGGCGCAGTGAAATAGGCATTTTCAAAAGATTCCGCAAGCGACGACTCGGTATGCCGATCTGCATGGCCCGCCATCGAACCTGTGATTTCAATAGTCATTGCATTCCTCCAGTTTTGTTCTGCACCGCTCTCACGGATGCCGATCCGCAGTCATTATGCGTCCGCAGACGCTCTGATGAATTGCAAAGCAAAGCGGACAGAACGACACATCGTCGAACTGTCCGATCAAAGCGTACTGCTCAGCATTTCAGACCGAAGGCTGAAATGCACCGTTCGCCATTAATGCTTTTCGAGGGCTTCTTCGTGTTCAGCCTGATCAGCGGCGTAGTACTTCGCTTTTTGACTTGGCGTGGAGAGGTACATATGCAGCGCTTCGTTCTTAACTTCGCCGCACCAGTGGCCGACCACCACGCAGGCAATGCCGTTGCCGATCATATTAGTAAGCGCTCGCGCCTCACTCATAAAACGGTCAATGCCGAGAATCAAAGCCAGCCCCGCCACCGGTACGTGGCCCACAGCGGAAAGGGTTGCTGCCAGCACAATGAAGCCGGATCCCGTCACGCCTGCCGCCCCCTTGGAGGTGAGGAGCAGCACGGCGAGCAGCGTCACCTGCTGCATGATCGTCATATTGACGTCACAGGCCTGAGCGATAAAGACAGCCGCCATCGTCAGATAAATTGCCGTTCCGTCAAGGTTGAAGGAATAGCCCGTCGGAATCACCAGCCCCACGACCGAACGCGAAACGCCGGCTCTTTCCATCTTGGTCATCATGCGGGGAAGCACCGATTCCGATGACGATGTGCCCAATACGATCAGGAGCTCCTCCTTGATGTAGGCGATGTAGCGCATGACGGAGAAACCGTGAATGCGGCAGATGGCGCCGAGCACAATGAAAATGAAGAGCAGACACGTGGCGTAAAAGGTGCCCATGAGCTTTGCAAGCGGCAGCAAAGATGCGATGCCGTACTTACCAATGGTGAACGCCATTGCGCCGAATGCACCGATCGGCGCAACGCGCATGATCATGCCGACGATCTGGAAAAGAATTTGGGAGCTCTTTTCGATGAGATCGAAGACGAGCGTACCGCGGCCGCCGAACTTATGCAGCGCAAAACCGAAAAGGATTGAGAAGAAGAGCACCTGCAGAATATCGCCCTGAGCAAAGGCGCCGACTACGGTGCTCGGAATCACGTTCATCAGAAACTGAGTCGTAGTCTGCATCTTGCCTGGTCCGGTATAGGCAGAGACAGCTGACTGGTCGAGTGTTGCCGGATCGACATGCATGCCTGAACCCGGCTCAACCACGTTGACGATCACCAGACCGATGATCAGAGCGATTGTCGAAACGACTTCAAAATAAAGAAGTGCCAGGCCGCCCGTTTTCCCGACCTTCTTCATATTCTCCATGCCGGCAATGCCTGTCACAACCGTACAGAAAATGACCGGCGCAATGATCATCTTAATTAAACGAATGAAGCCATCGCCGAAAGGCTTCATTTTCTCGCCCACTTCAGGCCAGACAGCACCTAAGACGATGCCAATTACGATAGCGCAGATGACTTGAAAGTAGAGGACTTTGTAGATCGGAGTTTTTTTATTGGTTGCGGCTTCAGACATCACTTAAGCGTCCTTGTTGGGAATGCGGCAATGGGGCTTCAATTGAGCATGCGCGGCCGCATCCCTCCGATCAGTCCGCGGCAAGTTTCTTTCAAGCCGCACACTCCCATTGGGTTTCCACCATTCTCATTTCAAGCCCCTCCGGGGACCAACAGCCTTACGGCTGTCTTTTGATCCTAAGAAGCTCTGGAACAACCAAACCGCGGTTTAGTGCATAGGCGACTACTTCCAGGTCAAAGATCTCACGATTTGTAAAGGATTTTAGGCTTCCATGCATCACGTATAAACGGGATGACACAGTCCTTTTCGCACGCAGGATAAAAAAAAGCACGCTCCCTGCTTTTCAGATGCAGGTGCGTGCTTACGCTTGCGATTAAGCAATGATCAGCCGGCGACAGCCTTCTTCAGCGCAGAGCCTGCGGTGAACTTCGGACGCTTGCCAGCCGGGATTTCGAGCACTGCGCCCGTCTGGGGATTGCGGCCGGTACGAGCCTTGTAGTCGGCCACTTCGAAGTTGCCGAAGCCGATGATCTGAACAGCCTGCCCCTTGCTGAGTTCTTCAGAGACAGTTTCGAAGAAGGCGCCGAGGACTTTGGCGGCGTCGGACTTGGACAAACCAGCCTTCTGAGCAACAGCGGCGGTCAGTTCGGTCTTATTCATGGATGCTCTCCTTGATATGGATTCCCGTGCGGGAACAATTCCCGTCGCGGCGACCTTAGGATAAATATGCCTTTCCACAGAGGCCAGAATCGACCACTGCGACAGGTGAGGCACACTATAGCCAAGAAAAAACGATTTGCGGAGGGCCCTACAGGAAAATATTCATTCGCTCGATAGCCGACAAAACGCATCATCATGCTGTTTGCTTGAATAAACCAACGGGCAAAATTGGCTGCCAGCAAACAAATGCGACAGGATTTGTCTCAAAACTCAACACGGTTTCGATTGGACGGATGTAAGAAAATCAACGAAGTAGAAGTACCCTGCTTTTTGCTCAGCCGGCCTCATTCAAACTTCGCATCAGCCGCTGTGACGGACGAAAAACAGGAGCGCCGTCGATGAAAACAATTAGATGAAAGAATGTAAAAATTCATCGTCTGCAGGTTAACGATGCCTGTTGACGGGCGTTGTGCGCAGCCAACGCTTCGCCTCAGCCGCATCAGAACCCATCGGCCGCTGCGCTGCGAAAGCCCGCTGCTCGAGCCCGACGCCAAACCACTGTCACCCCCAGCCAAAGCGTCAGACCGTACACTATATCCGCCGTCCAATAGACTGCCGTCGGCGGCGTGAACAAATTCAGGACGGCGATATAGACGCCGTAAGCCGCAACCGCCGTGACCGTCATCCTGAAACTCTCCTTGGCAAAGCCGAGCGCACCAATCACAAAGAAATAAAGATAGGCGGGGGTTGTCAATGCATAAGCGAGCACCATCACATAAAAGGATGGCTTAGCATCGGAAATCACTTCTGGAAGATCGGTGAGGATACCGAGTACCAGCGAGGGGAAAAGCGCAAAACACAAAAAGAACGGCAGCAGCACTAAAGCACAAAGCCGCAGCGCCAATGACGCCATTGGACGAATCCATTCAGGCTTTCCTGCCCCGGCATAGTTAGCAGCGATCGTTCCAGCCGCGGAGCCGAATGCGTGCACAAAGAGAAAAAGAACTGCACCGAGCTGCCGCACAATATTGGAAAGCGCCAATGCGCGCTCGCCGCCGGCATTTTCCACCACAATGAAAAAATAGAGCCAAACGCCGAAGGCCATCGCTTCTTGGAGCATCAGCCAGCGGCTTAACATAAAAATTCGGTGCTGAAGGAGCCAGTCAAGGCGCCAAAGGTGCTTGCTCACCTCCAAGAGCTTCGAAGAGGCGCTGTGCCGCAGGAATTCCAGAAAATACACTGCCAGTGCCGCCAGTTCACTGACTGCAGAGGCGATCGCTGCGCCGGCGATGCCAAGTTCGGGGAAAGGACCCAGCCCAAAGATAAGCAGCGAATTTAAGCCGCAGTTGACGAGCACCATCACAATAGATGCCGACGTAATCACCCGGGTGTGCATCACGGCAACGAAGTACGCTCGCGCCAGCAGTCCGACATAAGCAAACGGCAGCCCGGCCAAACGCCAGAAAACATAATCGTCTGCTGCCTTGCGAACGGCATCAGCGGCAATGAAACGCTCGAACATCGGGCCGATCAGGAACCAGCTCGCAAGCATGATGACAAAACCGCAGGCCGTCATGAAAATCGCACTCTGGCGAAAAATCGCCCCCACCTCCTCAGCGCGGCCGGCGCCGTTTGCGCGCGACATCAGCGACTGCGAACCCACCGTATAACCTAACCCCAGCATCATCACGAGCATCACATAGATGCCCGCTACGCCGGCGGCAGCAAGCTCCGCTTCGCCGTAACGTCCGAGAAAAAGCACGTCTGTCATGCCGATCAGCTGCTCGAGCGCCAGCCCCATCATGAGCGGAAGCGCAATAGACATAAGCTGCCGCGACTCGTTTCTCTTGTTTGAATCCGCTACTGCTTCAGATATCTTCATAAATACTTTTTAATGTGCAAACTGCAGCGTGCCGTGAGGGATCTAGTCACAAATACCTAAACTCAGCCATCGTACCGGGATGCGAACCCGGAAGCAACTGCCCCAGACGATCTTGAATGGGTAATGTTCGGCAGCGTGAGAATGATGTAAGGATTAGCGCAGGCTCTCTGCCCCATCCCGTTGTCCGAATGTATTCGGCGCCTTGTGTAGAATGCCTGCGTTTGTGCCCGCAAGAACGCCCGAATAAGGCCTAAGGCCCTGCGCACGGGAGTTGCTGCAACGGAGAATGTCGTCATGCCGCGCCTGCTTTCCCTTCCGCTCTCCGAACTTTTTACGGAGCCATCCGGCGCCGCCTCAGCTGAGTCCTTTCCCTCTCCATGGCACGGCGCGCCTCTCCCAATTGCTTTGAAAGCCCGTCAGCTCGCCGAAGACGCAGCGCTTTTCAGCGACGCCCCCGGCCGTCGGAATGTACTGGTCTGCCGAGCAGACAATGACGACCCGGCTCAGCAGTCAATCCTCCTCATCACTTCTCAGTCTCCGGCCGACTTTGTATTGCCGGACCCAAACGAAACGCTGCCGATGGCTGACCGCATTGCCGGAAAAACATCCTGCGGCGCTTTTGAAGAAGCGGCCCGCTCTGTGGAAATCCTGACGATGGCGGGAACCCGTACCTCTCTTTTGGCGTTTGCCGAGAGCGACCGGGCCAGGCGGCCGCCCAAAATCGCCCGCGGCGGCGCAGCCGGGCTCAACCTCACATTCGAACACTGGAACCGCGCGCTCCTCGATGCCGTCGAGTCGCCGTTGGCGGCCAATCTGCTCGCCGCAGCTCAGGCGCGGGCTGCCGGCAGAAAACTCACGGCGCTCGCCAGCATGGAATGGTGGCGCGGCAGCGCTCCCATATACGACGTCAAATGGGACGGCATGGCGCTCTCCCCCAAAACAACCACCAAGCCCTTGGTGGAATTCCTTTTGGAAGGCATCCCCTTTGCAAGCGATCCGAGAGTCAACTCACCCGTCACGCAGTCCCTTCGGCCGCGCATCCTGCTCGAACACCGCGACTTTATCGCGGTATTCAAACCTTCCGGGCTGCTCTCCGTTCCGGGCACCGGCGGACTTCCGAATGCCTTAACCATAGCTTCCGAAATGACGGGCACGTCCCTCACAGCCGTCCATCGTCTCGATATGGACACCTCCGGAATCCTGCTGTACGGCAAAACACCCGAAGGCATTCGATCACTGATGGCTGCCTTTCGTGAAGGGCGCGTCGAAAAACGCTATCGAGCCGTGCTGGAGGGAAGGCTTCCTGCCGAATGCGGCCTGATTGACTTTCCCATCACCACACATCCGCTCGACCGGCTGCGGCAGATTGCCGCTCTGGGCGGGCGCGAGGCGCGCACGCAGTGGCGGCGGCTGAGTGAAAAAAACGGACGTACGCTGGTCGACTTTCTGCCGCTCACAGGCCGCACGCATCAGCTTCGGCTCCATGCCGCCCATCCGACGCTCGGCCTCAATGCCCCCATTGCCGGCGATCCTTACTACAGCCGGCCGGGGCTCTTGGTCGATCGGCCGGAAACTCCGCTTTTGCTGCATGCCGCCGAAATCATCTTTCCGGATCCGCAAAACGGAAATCCCATCCGCCTGGCGGAACCTGAGCCATTCAGCCTCTGAAACTGCCGCCTCCGCTCAGCAGGGTAAAGATGCCGCCCGCCCATAATGGATGATGCGCTGCCCTTCTAAAGTATTAAGTCAGAAGCTGCTTCAAGGTTTAGCATACGAACCAATCATCACTTGGAGTCGCGAACCACCGTACTGACGTGCAGAGTTCGTACCTCCCGCATCCATTTGGACATTGTCAATGACCACCCAAGACGCAAATCCCGTCTGCCGCATGCACTTCAACGTCACCGGCATGAGCTGTGCTGCATGTCAGGCCAGAGTTGAGAAAGTCGTATCCGGGCTCGACGGTGTAGAAAATGTTGCCGTCAACCTGCTCAAAAACACCATGGAGGTGACGCCCAAAGACGCATCGCAGGCCAACGAGCTCACGCAGGCCATCGAGGCAGCCGTTTCTGAAGCCGGCTACGGCGCTCAGCGCACGGATCCAGGCGCTAAAAATGCTTCCGCTGTCCCGAGCCGTGCGGAAACAGTTGCCGCCGAGGCTGCTGAGGTGAAAACTCGCCTCATTTACTCCATTATGTTCCTCGTGCTCCTCATGTACGTCAGCATGGGCAGCATGATGGGACTGCCCATGCCGGACTGGCTCGGCAGCCATGAATCCGGGCTCCTGCGCGGCGTTTTGCAGCTCGTCCTCTCGCTGCCGCCCCTCTTTCTCAACCGCGTCTTCTTCGTGCGCGGCTTCCGTGCGCTCTGCCACCGTGCCCCGTCAATGGACTCGCTCATTGCAGTAGGCGCAGGCGCCGCCTTCATATACGGCGTCTGGGTGCTTGCTGAAGCGTCCTATTGGGCCGGAGCCGGTCAGATCGATCATGCGCTTCATCTTGCCCACGGCCTTTATTTTGAAGGCGCAGCCATGATCGTCACGCTCATCACCGTGGGCAAATGGCTTGAAGCACGCGCCAAGGGCCGTACGACGGATGCGATTGAAAAACTTGCTGCTCTTGCCCCCAAAACAGCCGTGGTGCTTCGCGACGGCAAGGAAGTGACCGTCGCCCGCGAGGCGGTTGCGGCGGGCGACCTGGTCGTGCTCAAAACCGGCGCATCCATTCCGGTCGACGGCATCGTAACGGAAGGTACTGGTTCGGTTGACGAATCCGCCATGACGGGCGAGAGCATTCCCGTTGAAAAGAAGCCCGGCGATGCGCTCACCGGCGCCACCTTGGTTTCGAGCGGCCGATTTGTCATGAAAGCGCTCCGCGTGGGCGACGATACAGCACTCGCGCAAATCATCAAGCTCGTTGATGAAGCCACATCGTCAAAGGCCCCGATTGCACGCCTCGCTGACCGCGTGAGCGGCGTTTTCGTTCCCGTAGTGATCGGCATTGCCCTCCTCACGCTTGTCGTGTGGCTCTTCCTTGGACGCGACTTCTCCTTCGCGCTCACGTGCGCCATCTCCGTCCTCGTCATTTCCTGCCCCTGCGCGCTCGGCCTCGCCACGCCGACTGCCATCATGGTGGGCACTGGCCGCGGCGCTCGCCGAGGCATTCTCTTTAAGAGTGCTGAAGCGCTTGAACTGCTCGGCAAGATCGACTGTGCGGTCCTCGATAAAACAGGCACTGTCACGGCCGGAAAGCCTCAGGTCGTCCGTATTGCACCGGCTGCGGCCGGACTGGAGACGCCGCTCCTCATGATTGCCGCTTCGCTCGAAAGTGCTTCCGAACATCCGCTCGCCTCTGCCGTTGTAGCCGCCGCGAAAGAAAAGAACCTTCCGACGCAGCCCATCAGCGACTTCGAGCAAACTGCCGGCCAAGGCATTGCCGCCAAGATCGGCAAGAAACTTTACTTTGCCGGCAACGTCCGGATGGTCGAGGCTTTCGGCCTGACGCCGCCGCCGGCGATCTCCGCAGCAGCACAACAGTCAGCCGAATCGGGCGAAACACCGCTTTTCATCGGACAGGCGCCGCAGGAAGATGCTCCTGGGATGCTGCTCGGTCTCCTCGGGCTGGCTGACCCCATCAAACCGGATTCAGCTGCAGCCATTGCTGCACTGAAAAAACTCGGCATCGAAGTCACGCTCCTCACCGGCGACAATCAAACGACAGCAAATGCCGTCGCAAAGCGCGCCGGGATTGACCGCGTCATCGCCGGCGTTCTGCCTTCGGGGAAGGCCAATGAGATTGCTCGTCTGCAGGCAATGGACAAGCGCGTTCTAATGGTCGGAGACGGCGTCAACGACGCACCGGCACTGGCCCGCGCGGATGTCGGCGCAGCCATCGGCGCAGGCACTGACGTCGCTATTGCCTCGGCTGATCTGGTTCTCATGCGCAGCCGCCTCGGTGACGTGCCCGCAGCCGTTGAGCTCTCACGCGCCGTTATGCGCAATATTCGCGAAAATCTCTTCTGGGCATTCATCTACAACCTGATCGGCATCCCGATTGCCGCCGGCGTCTTTGCTTCGCAGGGCCTCACGCTCTCGCCGATGATCGCTGCGGCGGCCATGAGCCTTTCATCCTTCTCCGTTGTCTCCAATGCGCTGCGTCTGCGCTTTTTTAAGCCTAAGCTTGAAACAGATGCCGATGCGGCTCCTTTAGCAGCAGCCCAACCAGCTGAACCCTCTCACAAGGAAAAACAAATGGCTCAAAAAATCATTCATATCGAAGGCATGCACTGCGGACACTGCACTCAGTCCGTCGAAAAAGCCCTCAAGGCACTGCCCGGCATTGATGCCGTTGAAGTGAACCTTAAAAAGCAGGAGGCCCGAGTCGACGCCGATCTTTTCGTAACCGACGACATGCTCCGAGCAACCGTTGAAGGAGCGGGCTTCAAAGTCACGGGCATTGAATAACGCCTCCCGCAGCTCAATTGAAGGGCGTGCCTATCATGCACTGCATGACAGACACGCCCTTTTGACTGCAAGAGCTCTGCCGCTCGAGAATCTCAGAGCGTTTATGGAGGAAAACCGGTCAGCAGGTCATTTCATCATGGGAACTACGCAGATGTTTTGTTTAAATGACTATCTTCGCGATCTTCAGGAAGTCGTCGATCTTGACTGCGGCAGCAGCAACTGCACCGGCGTCACTAGAGCCGCAGAAATCATGAAACGCCGCTTCGATGCGATTGGTTTTGCTGCTGAGCTTGTTGATCTTGGCAGCCAAGCCGGCCGAGGACTCTTTGCCGTCAATCAGCCCAATGCCGACCATTATGACGTTCTCTTCAATGCGCACCTCGACACGGTCTATCCGGACGGCACTGCCGCCCTGCGGCCTTTCACCGTTGACAAAGAACGCATCTCCGGCGCGGGGTGCGCTGACTGCAAGGCTGGCGTCGTTGCCATTTTTCATGCGCTCAAAAATGCCCGGCCCCAAGACCTCAATCGACTCTCTATTGCCGTGGCCTACAATCCCGATGAGGAAATAAGCTCGGTATCCTCTGGCGCTTGGCTCTCGTCGCTTGCCCAAAAGAGCCGGCTCGCCGTGGTATGCGAACCGGGGCGGCCGAACGGGGCCTTTGTGCGTTCGCGCAAAGGCCGTGCTGTTTGGGAAGTCGTCTTCCGCGGCGTCGCTGCTCATGCCGGCAATAATCCGCAGGACGGACGTTCGGCCATATTGGCCGCCGCTCGCTTCACGCTCGAAGTCAATCAGCTTCAGGATTACAGCGGCAAAGGCACCTCGGTCAATGTCGGCGTCATTCACGGCGGCACGGTATGCAACACCGTGCCGGACCTCTGTAAGCTCACGATTGACCGCCGATGCTACCGGGATGAAGACGGTCAAGCGATTGATGACGCCATCCAAGTCCTTGCACGAAGGAGCTGCGTCGACGGCATTCACGTCGAAGCCAAACGGCTGTCGCTTACACCGGCAATGCCTTATTCCGAAAAGAACCGCCCGCTCATTGAGCTCGTGAATGAAGCTGCACGTTTGGAAGGCTTTGAAGCCCAATGGGCGGACGCAGGCGGCGGTTCGGACGCCAACCGCATAGCTGCTGCCGGTACGCCGGTGATTGACGGCGCAGGTCCTGCGGGCGGGGGCTTTCACTCCGCCAATGAATACCTGCTCATCCTGACTATTGAGCCGCGCGTGCGCGTGCTTTCGCGGCTCCTCACGCTCTTGTGAGCCATTCACACCGCTTCCCAAAAAACAGTCCGGCTGCTGCGGACGCAGCAAACCGGACTGTCAGGAGCGAAGAGAGACCATCTTCACATTATTTTTCGTGGCAGCCTGCATCGCTGCACTTTTGGAAATTCTCCATATGATGGCACCCGTAGCACATCGACAGTGAGGCGGGTTCGGGTTTGAAGTCCTTGGGAACCGGAATCGGGTGAGCCTGATGGCAGCCCGTGCACTCCGGCACAACCTTTGCGCCGGCATGCGGATTAGCGGCATTAGGGTCAAGGTACTGATGGGGCTGGACAGGTGATCCAAATTCATCCTTCCAGTTCTTTGTCTGCTCTCTCAGGGCGTCAAAGCTGCCGCCGTGACACATGAGGCATTGTTCGGGCTTCATGGTCTCAGCGGCCTGAACCTCGGGCGCCGGAGAGAGCATCATGAGCACTGCAGCCGCAGCTGCGAGCGTAATGATGGAGGTCGTTCTCATGATGCTCTAGGTCTCCAGGAAGTGGGTTCGGTTTATTTACTTCTTGAGCGACGCAAAGGTATCGCCAAGCACATAGGCCTGAATAAGACCGCGAGAGAGACCGTGCATGGAGGAGCCGCCCGTCACTTCGCCCGCAGCATAGAGACCCGGGATCTTTTCGCCTTCCCAGTCAAGCACTTCACAGGCATTGTTCACATGCAGACCGCAGTAGCAGTCGTGAAGCGTGACGGAAGTCCACGCCGCATAGAACGGCCCTTTCTCAATCTTGTACTGGGGCTTGGGTTTGTCAAAGTCCGGATCCGCACCGGCGTCGACGTAGCTGTTGTACTTCGCAACGGTTTCAGCCAGGATCTTCGGATCCATCTTGTGCGACATGTACGGATTCGTGTTGATCTTCTCTGCGAGCTCTTCAATCGTATCGGCCTTGAAGAAGTATTCCGGATCAACACTCTTTTCATCCGTGCGAATACGTTCGCGCTTGATGGCTTCACTGTCGAAAATAGCCCACTGAGGACCAGCCGACCAATCCGGGGCATGCGACCCTTCATTGATCTGCAGCGCTGCGGCGATGAAGTTAATCGGGTTGTACTTCGTACGGTCGATGTTGCGCCAATTACCCTGAACGTACGGGTTCTTGTCAAGTTCCTTGAAGAAGGCGCCGTTCGTGCCGTTCATCAGGCCGCGGGTGCTGTTGGCCGTGCCGTAGCTCGTCAGTTTGCCGGAATCAGCCGTCAAGCCGGCAGACGAAGTTTCTTCAAAGAAGCGTTTGCCGACCCAGTTGACAACGATGGCGTTCTGCCAGTTGCGAAGCGCTACGCCGGAATGCTTCACGAGCGGGAAGATCGGTGATTCGGGCGCCCAGCGCAGATACGTGTCGCGCACGCCGACCACTGCACCGCGGGTAAGTGAAATCGGGCGTTCCGTATAAGCATTCGTCAGACCCCAAAGGCCAGCGCCAACCTTAATAGCGGCAAGCGTGCCGGAGCCGTCCTGCGGCGAATATTCGCAGGCAGCCGAAGCAAATTCCTTCGTGAGACGCGGGTCGATCATGCGGCGGAAGGTCACATTGTCGGTATAGCCGGCGGTGGCAAGCACGACGGCCTTCTTGGCTCCGACGACGATCTTGTCCTTCTTGGACTCCACATTGCCGTCACTGCGGAAACTCTTGAGTTCCGTACCGTCCGGGAGAACCTTCGGCGTACGATGGGCCTTCAAACCCACAACGCGGCCCTTTTCGTCGACGATTAGTTCGTCCATGTAGAAGTTAAGCAGGAACTTCACGCCGACCTTGCGGGCTGCGTCTTCGAGCGAGCGCATCAGCACGGTGCCGCTCGTGCCGGCAGGCGCTTCGAGATTGGCGCCCTTCGTCCATGAGAAGTGGAGTTCACGCGGGGCGCTGCAGCCTGCGCCGTAAGCACCGGCATTGTCAGGCTTCTTGTCGAGGAACGGAACGCCGATTTTGACGAGCCAGTCATAAGTTGGCACGGATTCTTTGGCGATCATCGCCTGCATGTCACGGTCATTGAAGCGGTAGTCGGCAAAGCCGTTCGGGAGCGTCACGGACCAGTCCGTCAGATCTTTGAAGACCGTCTCAGGGGAGTCCTTAATGCCGTACTTTTGCTGCATGGCATTGCCGCCGCCCAAAAGCGTATTGCCCTGAGAAATGATGGCGTGACCGCCGATATCGTAGTTGGCATCAACCACGAGAACCGAAAGACCCTGTTCGACTGCGCGAATAGCAGCCGGAATGCCTGCGGCGCCGGCACCGACGACAATCACGTCGGCCTTGAAGTCCCACTTCGAAGGAACTTTGGCTTCAGCGGAGCTCGATACACCCAGCATCATGCCGCCCATAGCGGCTGAACCAGCGATGAAGGAGCGACGAGATAGATTCGCAGACATGGTTTTCTCCTTTTCTACGTGCGTACGGCATTGACCGCACACTTTTAGTTTTTTCGGAAAGCTGCGTTTGAATAACGGCCGAGGGCTGCACTCATTACGCTTTCTTCCGATGAAAACAATTTCCCAAACGAGGTACTCGAGTAGCCTGACAAGCGTCAACAAATCTATGCGTTCAGCAAAAGCGCGCAATCAGTCCTCTGCCTAGAATGGGAGAACAGAAGCACCGATCGGCAGCTCAAAAACCATGTCCGTACTTTTCCCTTCATGTATTCGCCAGCGCTCACGGCTCTTGCCGACTTTATGTCGGCGAACGGCACTGCTTCTGCTTGTCCTTGCCTTCACGCCAAGCCTTGCTGCACTGCAGAACTCAACCGGCACGGGTCAGACGCGGCTCGCCTTTCCCGTGCCCACGGCGCAGCCTGATACACCCACCAATCTGGCACATCAGGGGCACCAGGAACCGCAGCCCGCTCAAGAACCGATGAGCGCGTCCGACATATCAGAGAGCGCTCACCGAGCCGATCAGACGGATGCCCTTTCATCGGCCACCGCGCAGATTTTCCAAAATCGACCGCTTCGCGTCGGGATCATTTCACTTTGGGAACAGCCCGTTACCACCGAAGCGCTGATGAATACGCTTGAAACCATTGAGAAGGCATTTGCCCCCTATCCGGTTGAGATCTATCCCAGAATTCCTTCCCCGAAGCTTGAACATTTGATCGAAACGGGCAATATCGACGTTTTCATTGCCAGTTCGGGCTTTTCCATGCGCATGTCGCCGCACGGCGTTCTCCCTGTAGCCACGCTCATCACGGATCTGCAGCCCAATCCCAATACGGGTGTAGCCACCACTTTCCTCGTGCGTGCCGATGAAGAAAACATCAAAACCATCGCGGACCTCAAAGACAAACGCCTCTCGGCAAGCTACGCCTCAGCCTTCATGAGCTATCGCACAGGGCTCGGCGAAATTGCCGTCCGCGGATATGATCCGGAGCATTTTTTCAGCGATATCCACTTTACCGGCGACAGCGAAAACGCGGCCATCGCTTCCCGTCTCGATACACATGAAGCCGACGTTGCCATGGTTCGCGCCTGCTGGCTCGAGCACCAGCCGCCCGAAGTCCGTGCACGCTACCGCGTCCTCGAACCCCGCGAAGATCCGACACTGCACTGCATTCACACCTCGCGCACCTACCCCAACATCATGGTGTCTGTACTCGAAGGCTCCGCGCCGGGTGCGGCGCATGTGATCGCCCGCACACTCCTCTCAATCAAGGAAATTGCACCCGGTCACCATTGGGGTGTAGCCACCGACCTTCGTCCTGTTAATCGGCTCTACCGCGAACTCAAAATCGAAAACTACGCTTATCTGCGCGACATTTCCTTCAAAGATTGGCTGACGAAAAACCTCGCCTGGTGCGTATTGGCTGCAGCGATGATTCTTGGGCTTGCTTTTCACAGCTGGCGTGTCGGCTACCTTGTGCGGGTGCGCACGGCTGAACTTGAAGCCAGTATTGAAGAGGAGCGTAAATCGCAGTTTCGGCTGGAAGAAATGCGCGGGCGCATGGAACGCATGCAAAAAGCGACCATCGTGGGACAGCTCTCCAACCTGATTGCTCATGAACTTGCTCAGCCGCTCGCAGCCGTTCAGTATTACCTTGACGGCATGAAAACACTGCTTTCACGCCAGCCGGTTAATACCGCCATGCTGGAAAAAAGCCGCGTTGGCATTGAGCAGGGACTTGAACGCACCAAAGCGATCGTTGCCAAAGTCCGCGGCTATTCGCGCAACCAAACCCGCCGCGACAGAACGGTGTCCTTAAAGACCACCATTGACAATGTACTGACCGCCATTTCTCCGGATCTGCAGCGCACTGTTGCCTTCAAGTGTGAGTCCGTTGAGGGCATTGAGGTGTTGGGAGACGCGCTCGAACTCGAACTGCTCATGAGAAACCTCATCAAAAATGCTTTTGAAGCCGCCGCTTCCGCTGCTAGTGACAGCACTTCGGGCGCTCAAGAGGTTCCGACCGTATCCGTGCGTACCCAGCCCGATCCGACGGACAAAACGGATCGTTCAGTGCTCATCACCATCGAGAACACTGGCCTGCAGATGACGAATGCCGCCTTCAACGAGCTCACCACGCCTCTCATCACGACCAAAGCCGCAGGGCATGGACTTGGTGTTCCCATTGCAATTGCCATCGCCGAGGCCTCTGGCGGACGGCTCACCTTCTTTGAACGCCCGCAGGGCGGCGTCATCGCGCAAGTTCGACTCCTGCGCGCCGGCTCTTATCCCTTGAAGAACACAGCTGGCACCGAATCCTCCTCTTCTTCGCATTACGACATTCCGCCTCAAGCATCATGACCGACCAGAAGCAAACTGACGGCTCCGGCCTCAAAACACTCGAAGATCTCCAGCGAACGGTGCTCATCCGAATCGTTGATGACGATGCCGAAGTCCGCGATGCACTCTCCTTCATGCTCTCCTGCCGCGGCTGGCAAACTGCTGCCTGGGGATCCGCCGAAGAATTCCTTAAAGCCTGGCGCTCAACACCTCCCGGGTGTCTGCTCCTAGATATCCGCATGCCCGGCATGTCCGGTCTGGAGCTCCAGGAGCGCATGAAGGCTCAGAATCTGTCGCTTCCCATCATCTTCGTCACCGGCCACGGCGATGTACCCACCGCAGTCTGAACGCTCAAACTCGGTGCTTTCGACTTCCTTGAAAAACCCGTTGATGCCGAGGCGCTCGCTGACGCTATTGAGGCGGCAAGCCGCGTGAGTGTTGAGGCGTCGCAGGGCGCACTGCCCAAACAGGCCGTCGAGCAGATTCTCGCGGAAATGAGTCCGCGAGAACACGAAATCACTGAGCTTCTTAAGCAGGGTCTTGCCAATCATGACATTGCCGAGCGTCTCGACCTTTCGGATCGTACAGTGCAGGGACACCGCAACAACATCTATAAGAAGCTCCGGGTGCACAACTTAAAGCAATTCCTAACGGTGCTCGAAGGCGGCTAAGTCACGCTGCTGAAATCACTCCTTCACGCCGCGGCTGAACGGGAGCTCGTCAGCCGAGAGCCCAAGTTCCAACGCAAGAAGATGACGCTTGGCGGCATATCCGCCGCCATAGCCCGTGATGGAGAACCATTCGCGCCGACGACGCGGTGACACGGGATGATGATGGAAAACAGATTGGCGCCCACAGCACCGCCCACCGCCCGCACAGCTTTCGGCGAGTTCACCTCCCGGGCAATTTCCCCATAGGAAATCGTCTTGCCGTATGGAATTTTGGTGAGTGCGTGCCAAACACGCGCTTGAAACTCGCTGCCAATCATCCTTAACGGGACGGAGAACACCTGTCGCCGCTAATCAAAGTACTCCGCAAGCTGCACCTGTGCGAGGTCAATAACCGATGAGGCATCTTCGACCATAGGAAGCTTGGTCAGTCGGGTCAGCCGATAGAGCGCTGCCGCTCGATGCCAGCCTTCCTCCCAGTCGCACATGACAAGCTCTTCGCCAATAGAAGCGAGGTCCAAAATGCCGCAAGGCGATGTCCAGTAATGATGAATGATCTGAGCGTTCTTCATGATGACTCCTCAAGCCGGAGCAGCGTCGGAAAGCTCTGCGAAAAGATCAGCGAGCTTCACCGCATCTGGAATTCCAAGCCGCAGGCGCTCGACAATCAGCTCCGCTTCGTTGTCCGCATAAGGTTTCATCCACTTTATGCCCGGCACCAGTACGACGCGGCCGGCTGCCGTCCAAGCTGCAAGCGAAGCAGCTTCGAGCCAGAGCGACTCGATCGTTTCATCCCTTGCTGCGTCTTGCGCCCTATCGAGAAGACACTCTGCAGCCGTGAAAAGTCCTTCCTCAGCATCCGCCCAACGCTGTTCGGCCACAGCCATTCGAACGTGCCAGAGCAATTGGTGAAGATCATCTCCGAAATATTCCGGACATTTGATCAGCAGCGGTTTGAAAAGCCGGACATCGGCTGATTTGGGCTTCGCCCGGCGGCCCGCTTCCACAACAAGACGCAAAAAGTCCTCGGGCATCTTGAAGGGGCTGGCTTCTCGGCGCCAGAGTTCGAGGAGCTTTTCTGCGCGATATTCGCCCGGAGACAGAGGACCAACGGATTCCTGCAGGATGAAAGTCTCATCATTCATGACCGATCTTGGTGCGAAATAAAGCGCCAGCATGGCGCCTCGGCCAAGACTCACAATCGGTCCTTCGGCATCTTCGAAAAGACATCGAACAAATTCAACGCCAAGCTGCCGAGCGGCTCTCTCAAGGGCTTCCTTCATTGCGGCGGTCCCCTTCGAGGGCTTTTGCGCCGCAGCGGTTCCATTAACCGCCTTGCCGCCGGCATTCTGCCCAAGCAAATTGCTGGATAGCCGAGCGAGCACTTCCGCCTCTATCACCTTAACGACGAGCGAAAGCACCGCAGCCGTTTCTGCGTTCGACGGTACGGCAAGATGCCCCTTCAGCCGATATTGACTCTCTGCAAGCGCATCATGATCCCGCTGAGATGCTTTCGCCGCGCATCGCACATCGAGCACACGAAAGAGCAGCTCTTCAAAGAACGTCCGATCGATAAAACGCGCATAGGCCAGACGTTTTTTCAAATCCAGCACATTCCCTTCCATGAAAAGGGAACGCAGGAGCCAAAACCGATCCGCTTCTGCCCGACAGGCTTCAGCGCTCTCTGTGAGCACTTCGGCCGGATGCGGCCGGATGTCAGCCTCGGCCTTCTTTCGTGCAGGCAGCACTGCTGCGCGGCGCCTGTCCATGGCGCAAGAAAGCCAAGCCAAACAGTACGCCGGCACTTCAAAAGCCTCCCCCGCAAACACGACCGTCATCAGGGCAAGCACTTCTAAAACTTCCTCAGCCGGGCGCAAAAGCGATGTGAGCGAAATCAGTTCGTTCAACCCGTTTTCGACATCACGTTCATCTTGGGAGAAATAGAGAAACGCCGCGGCACGCCATAAGCGCTGATGAAAACTCAATGCACTGCTGCACTGCGTCATCAAGGTGCAGTTTTGGCCGACGCTCAGTATGGTTCGGCGCCATTGGGCTGCCTCCTGCGCATCCGATCCTTTGCCAGCGTTCTCTTCAGGCTGCAGAAAACTCAAAAGAGCAGAAAAAACAGCCGGCCAAGCGCGAGCAATAAGGTGCTCGGCCTTTTGAGTCTCCCCCAAGACGAAAAGCTCATCCACGAGCGTCGGCACCAGAATGTCGTCCTCCATTCCCGCCGCTGTTCGGGCATAAGCCCACTCGGCACGCAGACGGCGAACGGGACTGCTGAAATCCGCCGGCATCCGATCTGCCGAACCCGATGGGGGCAGAGCATATCCTTCGAGCTCATTGATGAGCCGCTTCGCCTCATCCCAGCGCTCAAGTCCAATGGCTGTCCGAATACACCATTCGAGACGCTCCTGGGGATCAGGAAAAAGTTCCTCACCATAAGACTTGAGCGCTTCATCCAGCAAGAAAAAGTCAAACCGGTCGCCAGCCTTCAGCACCGCATCAAAAAGTGTATGCCATGCTCGGGCTGGCCGGCCGGCCGTTCCTGCGTCCCAATCGCGCCACTTAGCAATGAAATCCGATGCCGCATAGATTCCGGGAATCGGACCATTTTCGGTGGTTGGCGTAAATATCACCTGGTCGGGCTGAAGCACATACGCAATAACAGGAAGCGACATAAAGGACAAATCAAAGAGACACCATCAGCAGAGCGGCAGCCTCGTTATAGGCCGCTGCCCCCGCTGTTAGGCAAAGTCTACCGATCCTGCAGAGCTTCATCGACGCGCTGTTCCGTGCCGCAAAATATTGCTTTGTCCGAAGAAAATCTTCGTTCTTGTTTATGAAGTTTTCGGGCTCAGCGAAACCTTCAACAGGGCCAACAAATTTCCAGCCGAATTTTAGATCCAAAGTGCTGGGAATCAACTATTAAGCCGTTCAGTCTCCTTAAGTACCTTATGCATGCCATGAATTATTTGTTGGTTTTTTCTGTTTCGAGAACCATACAAACGCGCATTGAAAATCGTGATGATCTCGAGCATGTCTTGGGCGAGATCTTCGTCAAAGGATGCATCACTTCCTTTGTTGATAATGACCACTTCCACATTCTTGGCTTCACATACGGCAAATACAAGTTCTGCGCCGAATCTGAGCAATCGATCCTTCTGCGTAATAACGAGACGCTCCACGTCCTCGTCGACTAATATATTCAGAAGTTGAAGAAGCCCTTTTTTGTGGTAGTTCATCCCAGATCCAAGATCTGAAATCATCTCAAAGCGCCAACCGCGTCCCGTACAAAAAAGCTCCAAGATTTGCTTTTGTTTTTCCAAATCTGCTTTTTGATCACTGCTCGATACTCTGGCATAAGCAATGGTTCGGCCGTCCGTTTTTTCTTGTGAGTGTGCTCCATACAAACTTTCAACAGGACCGCCGCAGGAGTCCCCTTCCTAATGACATGGACCACCCACCTACCCAGTGCGTCACAACG
>OJNO01000432.1_pt1 | contig 20479 bp, 15 predicted proteins | sample 1597761 | NCBI WGS metagenome assembly OJNO01 (sample SAMN00265071, study PRJEB22529) | human gut metagenome
TCCATGTTGATCTTCGGGAAGTAAAGGATACCCTTTAAGTTGAACGGATAATCCATGTTCAGATGAATCCAGAACAGAGGCTCCTTGTAATCCATAAATACCTTGCGGTAGAAATCAACGTACTCTTCCTTTGTGCATTCACTGGGGTTCTTCGTCCAGAGCGGGTGAGTATCGTTGATCAGTTCCGGACGCTTTGTAATTTTGAGCTTATCCGGATCTTCTTCCTTTTCTTTCTTCACTTCTTCGATCACATGATCGCTGTCGAGCTTCTCACTCGCAAGAATCGTCTGTGTCTCAGGTGTATTGGCTCTGGAAACGTAAATTTCCACAGGCATGAAGGAACAATACTTTTTGATCACTTCGGTTGCCTTATACTCGTTGCAGAACTGCAGGCAGTCCTCGTTTAAGAACAGGGTAATGCAGGTACCGACTTCTGTGCGGGTACCGTCCTGCATGTCATATTCTGTGCCGCCATCGCATTCCCAGTGAACCGGTTTTGCATCCTTTTGCCAGGAAAGGGTATCGATATGCACCGCATCTGCTACCATAAATGCGGAATAGAAGCCCAGTCCGAAATGACCAATGATCTGGTCGGAATTGCTCTTGTCCTTATATTTCTCAATGAAATCCGTAGCACCGGAAAATGCGATCTGGTTGATATACTCTTCCACTTCGTCGGCGGTCATGCCCAGACCGTTATCCTTGAAAGTCAGAGTCTTCTTTTCAGGATCCACGATGACATCCACACGTCCCTTATAACCTTCCGGAAGAGAATATTCTCCCATCATGTCCAGTTTTTTCAGCTTGGTCACGGCATCACAGCCGTTGGAGATCAACTCTCTGTAGAAAATATCGTGATCGGAATACAACCACTTTTTAATGATCGGAAAAATGTTTTCACTGTTAATTGATAAACTGCCGCTTTTTGCTGCCATTATTACCACATCCTTTTCTAAAATTGCACAGCCATGGCTGACTGTTTCCTAACTGATTCTAAGTGTAGGACTGTAAAATTGAAAAGTCAAGACAAATTTAGCACTCATTATAAATGAGTGCTAACAATCAGTCAGGAATCCAGTATTTATCAATATTTCCGTAATTCTAAAATTTTAATAAAGCGTGTAAAAAACCAGAAATTACTCCTCCGGAAAGTACTTTGCATACACATCAAAAAAGTTGTCCGTAGTCACCTGTTCGTCCATGATCAGCGTGATCTCGTCCCACAGCTTGTCATTGAGCTGACGCACCAGTGTATTCACAAAGCTGTCATACTCCTGCCCGAAGACTTCCCGTTTCCGCTCTTCTACAATCTTTAATTTATTAGCGTCCGTCTCTTCCCGATCCAGCGTATTGATGCATTTGATAATGTAATGGCCTCGTTCACATTTCACAACCTGGCTCACCTCGTCTGTTGCCAAATTGAAAGCCGCTTCCTCATAAGCGCTCTCCGCTTCTCCTTTGCCAAAGGAATAGGTGATCTCGGAATCGTCGCTGTATTTGGATGCCAGTTCCGTGAAATCGTGTTCTCCGTCCACCGCCAGGTCTCTTACCTCGCAGGCTTTCTCATAGGCACTCTGAATGGAGCTTTCCGAATAAGGCTTCAGGTTTCCGTCCATATCCGTGGATGCTGTTGCAAAAAAGATCTGCTGCACCGTAATTTTGCGGGCCTCGTCATCACTGATCTCCGGATTGATGTCCTGTATAATCAACTGATAGACCTTGTCTGCCATGGCATATTCCCGATACAGATTCTCCACAATCTCCTCCGTGGCACCCATAGCCTCGATCTCCGTATCATTTAAGGAAGAATAATACTCCTGTGCCGCCTGGACGACCTTTGCCTCCTCGGCTTCATCCAACGTGACCTCTTTCTCTTTTGCCAGCAGGTACATGGTCTTGATCTGAGCAATTCTTGCCAGCACTGTCTCCTTGACATTATCCTCCAGAGTCACTCCGTTCAGGGAAGTATTCCAGATCTCCGTCCCGTAGACATTCTCATATTGATTCTGGGTCGTGGTCAGGTAGATCATGATCTCCGCCTTAGAGCAGGACTCGTCCCCGATCCGAAATACCTCATTTTTCCCAAATCCTGTGGTAAATACCACTTTTGTGCCGTCACTGCTGCCGCAGGCGGTCAGTCCCGTCACCATACTTATTCCCAGCACTCCCGCCACCAATACCGCGGTGATATGACATCTATTTTTAAAAAACATAGCATTTCCTACTTTCTCAAAGTCTCTGAATTCTGATTATACCCTATTTTTATCTTCCATGCTACGTTTTCTTATAAGTTCAGAAAATTCTAAGAATTCTCCGCCAGTCTGTCCTCTGCGGGAAGCTTTTCCACTTTTACCGCACAGACTTTGTATTCCGGGATTCTCGCATATTTATCCAATGCCGCATTCGTCAGGATATTGGCATTGCCATCCGGGAAATGGAACGGCATCCAGGTCTCCTTCGGGGATACTTTATCTCCCACTCTCGCAGTCGTGATCAGGGTACCTCTCCTGGAGGTAACCCTTACCTTTTCTCCATTTTCAATGCCAAGGCGCACTGCATCCTCCGTATTCATCTCGATGAAGGAATGACCTTCCTTCTCCATCAGTCCCGGAGTTTTTCCGGTCATGGCTCTGGTATTGTAATGGTACAGGATACGTCCCGTCATCATGATAAACGGATATTCCTCATCCGGAAGTTCCGCACTGGGCACATATTCTGCAGGGTAGAACCATCCCAGACCTCTGGAGAACTTACCCACATGCAAAATCGGTGTGCCGGGATGTTTCTTATCCGGGCAGGGCCACTGGATACTCTCACCCTTATCCAGTCTTCTATGGCTGATACCTGCAAAGCTGGGAGTCAGGGACGCGATCTCATCCATGATCTCTTCGGAAGTAAGCTGGGCTTGCGGATATCCCATACGGTTCATCAGGTCGATAAAAATATCGGTATCCAGGCGCATCTCGCCTTCCAGTGTCACCGCTTTACGGACACGCTGTACTCTTCTCTCCGTATTGCTGAAGGTGCCTTCCTTCTCCGCATAACTGGTACCGGGCAGAATCACATCCGCATACTGCGCGGTCTCTGTCATGAACAGATCGGACAACACCAGGAAATCCAGGCTTTCCAGTGCCTTGCGGATATGATGCTGGTCTGCATCCGTTACGACCGGGTCTTCGCCGAAGATAAAGAGTCCGCGGATCTCCTTACGGATTGCCGCAGGGAATACATCCGTTGCATGTACGCCGGGTTTTTTGTTCAGCTCCACGCCCCATGCTTTTTCAAATTTGGCAATAACCTCAGGATTTGTCACTTTCTGATAACCGGGGAGATCACCGGGCAGTGCACCCATATCGCAGGCACCCTGCACGTTATTCTGTCCACGTAAGGGATTCACACCACAGCCGCTGCGTCCTAACTTTCCTACTAACATCGCCATGTTGGACATGGACATAACACCTTCGGTTCCGGTGGAATGTTCCGTTACACCCAGGCAATAGATGATCGGAGCCTTCTTCGCCTTGGCATACATCAGTGCCGCCTCCCGCAGGTGGTCCGCATCGATATGACAGATCTCGGCTACACGCTCCGGAGTATATTCTTCTACAATCTTTTTCAATTCTTCAAAGCCTTCGGTCCTGGTACGGATGAATTCTTCGTCTGCCAGTCCCTCATGGATGATCACATTCATCATACCGTTGGCAAATGCAACGTTCGTACCGGGCTTTAATTTCAGATGAATATCTGCCTGTCTGGACAGACCGATATCTCTGGGATCTACCACGATCAACCGGGTACCCCGTTCCACTGCCTGACGGATCTGCATACCGATGACAGGATGTGCTTCCTCCGGGTTCGAACCTACCAGCATGATCACATCCACATCATTCGTAATATCACTGATGGGATTGGTCATGGCTCCGCTTCCCAGTGTCATGGCAAGTCCGGCTACAGTTGCGGAATGACAGACTCTGGCACAGTTATCTACATTATTGGTACCAAACGCACAGCGGACCATCTTCTGCAGCATATAGCAGTCCTCGTTCGGAGAACGGGAGCAGGCGAAGCCTGCCAGTGCATCGGAACCATACTTTTTCTTGATCTCTGTAAATTTCGCTGCAATGAGATCCAGTGCCTCATCCCAGGTAGCACGCTCAAACTCTCCGGTCTCATGGTTCTTGATCAGAGGATATTTTAATCTCTCCGGCGAATGTACGAAATGAAACGAGCCAAATCTGCCCTTAACACACAACAGTCCCTTGTTGGAAGGGCCGTTTGCCGGTTCCACATCCACGATCTCGTTATCCTTTACCACCAGATAATACTGACAGCCGGTAGCACAGTGGGGACAGGTCGTCAGAACCTTTTTCACCTTGCCGACCTGGTACTTTTTACGGTTTTTGGCTACCAGTGCTCCGGTAGGACATACTGCCGCGCAGTTACCGCAGGACTCGCAGTCTGTCTCCTTCCAGTCCGGTCCGAACGGAGCATCGATCAGCGTTCTCGTACCGATCTTGCTGTTATGCAGGGTGCCGTTACAGGACACCTTGTTACAGGTGCTGACACATCTCTGACAATTGATGCACAGCTCCGGATAATACGTCAGAAAAGGATTCTCTTTTTTCGCTTCAAATTTGGCTGCACTTCCGGGATAGCAGGATTTCGTAATGCCGTATTCATTGGACAGATCCTGCAGTCGGCAGTCGCCGGATTTGCTACAGGAGAAGCATCTGACATCATGATTGGCAAGCAGCATGTTCAATACCTGCTTTCTGCTGTTCACCACTCTCTCGGAATGAGTGTTCACCACCATTCCCTCTTTTACTTTTGTATTGCAGGAGGTTACCAGATGTCTGCTGCCTTCTACTTCAACCACGCACATCTTGCAGGCTCCTACCTCATTGACATCCTTCAGGTAGCAGAGTGTGGGAATCTTGACGTCCGCCTCCTGTGCAGCTTCCAGTATGGATAAATTCTCATCTACGGAAATCTGTTTTCCATCTATGGTGATCGTTACCATTATACTCTGCCTCCTTCTACCACTCCGCATCCAAAGTGATCACATCTTAAGCACTTACCGCATTCCTGCATCGCCTCATCGTAGGACATTCCGTTTTCCACCGGTTCGAAATTGTTCTTACGCTCTCTTGCGGAACGGTCTGTCAGATGCACTCTGCCGTAATGGGTTCTGTCATTTTCTCTGGGCTCCGGGATCTTAATATCCTCCAGATATTTATGATGATACCCAAGGTATTCATCAATGTTCAGCGCTGCTACTTTGCCGGCACCAATAGCCTTAATTACGGTTGCCGGACCGAATACACAGTCACCGCCGGAGAAAATCTTGTCATAGCTCTTAAGTCTGGTGGTATCTAATGTCTCAAATGTCTTTCTTCGGGGATTCACATCATACTCTGCAAAAGGTGCAGAGACAATATCCTGACCGATGGCCATAAGTACCACTTCACAGGGCACCTCGATCTCGGGTTTATTTGCCACCGTTACGGAAGGCTTTCCCTGTTTGTCATACACACTGATGATCTGGGGCTGTGCCACAAATCCACAGACATTCCCCTCCGCATCCGCATTGATCTTCACCGGTGCATTCAGTGTCAACAGTTCCACGCCCTCTTCAATGGCTCCCTGGATCTCGGAAGGCAGTGCTGTCATGTCGATCTGACGTCTGCGGTAGATCACCGTTACCTCTTTTGCATGGCACCGGATGGCAGAACGGGCACAGTCCATGGCTACGTTTCCGCCGCCTACGACCACCACACGTTTGCCGGTATAATCCGGGATGTTGCCTCTACCGATCTCGCCCAACATTTCCACTGCGGAATAGACTCCGTTGCTGTTCACGCCGTCTACGTTTACAGATTTACCTACCTGGGCACCGATAGCAATATAGATCGCATTGTACTGCTCCTTAAGCTGCTCCATAGTGATATCCCTGCCGATGGCAGTATTGTAATGCACTGTAATATTACCGGTAGACAGGATCGCATTGATATCTTCGTCCAGTCTGTCCTTGGGCAGACGGTAATTGGGGATACCGTATCGCAGCATCCCTCCCAGCGCTTCTCTCTCTTCATATACATCTACCTTATGTCCCATCAGAGACAGATAATAGGCAGTCGTCAGTCCGGAAGGACCTCCTCCTACGATAGCTACTTTTTTACCGGTGGTGACATTACACTCCGGCACCTTTACCTGATCTGCCGCGATCTGATCCACCGCAAATTTCTTCAGTCCACGGATATTGACCGGGCTGTCTATCAGGTCTCTGCGGCATTTTGCCTCACAGGGGTGTTCACAGATAAATGCGCATGCCGTGGGAAAAGGATTGTCCCTGCGGATCAGATTGATGGCATCTGCATAACGATGTTCACCGATCAGCGCAATATACCCCGGAATATCCACATGTGCGGGACAATGGGAAATACAGGGAACCTTCTGTCCCACTTCCGCCTGGCATCTGTGCTGTTCAATATGGCTCATGTATTCATCACGGAACAGCTCCACACTCTGCAATACGATGTTGGCCGCCTCATAACCTATGGCACAGTCTGCCGTATCCTGAATCATTTCCGCCAGGGATACCATATTGTTAAAAGTATCCATATCCGCCTTACCGTCCAGAATGCTGCGCATCATATTCTCTACCTGTTCCAGTCCGTCACGACACGGAACACATTTACCGCAGGTCTGACTTCTGGCACTTTGTAAAAAAGAAAGCTGCACTGCGATCGGGCAGACACCGGGAGGATTTCCCTTCACCCTCTTTACAAATTTATCTAGGAATTTTGTTGTCTTTTCATTCATTTCATTTTTGTAAATAATATTCTCGGAATGCATGAAACCCTCCTGTGTACGTCCTGTCATGATGAGTACTGTATCTCTTCCAACAGGCATAAGATTTTACCGACTACCCCGAATACTTAAAAAGGTATAATGTAAGTGCTTACATTATACCTTCTTGAGAAACATTCTTCAATTAGATTAATTATTTAACAAACCTGTTATTTTTTTAGCGAAGTACCATTACCGCATTCCCCGTCTTCTTCCCGTAAGATACGGATTCCGTGAGCCAGTGTATCCAGTACTGCCTCCAGGCATTCCTTCACTGCTTTCGGACTTCCCGGCAGATTTACGATCAACGTCCGGTTACGGATGACACTGGCAGCTCTGCTTAACATCGCCCGGGGAGTGATCTGCAGACTGTAATAGCGCATTGCCTCTGCGATTCCAGGTGCATTTCTGGTAGCTGCCCGCATAGTAGCTTCCGGGGTATTATCTCTGGGAGAAAAACCGGTTCCTCCGGTAGTGAATACCACATCCACATCCTCTTCATCCGCAAGTCTTACCATTTCCCGGTATAAGCCTTCCGCATCATCAGACAGTACCACCTGACTTACCACTTCATAACCCTGTTTTTCTATGATACTGCGGATAGCGGGACCACTCTCATCTTCCCGCTCTCCTTTGCTCCCTTTGTCACTGGCAGTAATGATCCCCGCATGGAGTTTTCTGGTACTGATCAGTTTTAAGGTATCACCGACATCGATTCTGCCGCCATGCAGTACCCTGGCGAACACGCCCTCTCTGGGCATGATGCAGTCCCCCACCATATGGAAGATCTCGCATTCCGAATGGCATTTTTTCCCTATCTGTGTGATCTCCAGCACCACCTCATTACATTTGAAAATACTTCCCACCGGATAAGATTTAAAATCATATCCTTTCACCAGCAGATTTTCACCAAAAGCTCCCTCTGCCACGTTCGCGCCTCTTGCACGGAATTTTTCCACCTCTTCCCAGGATAACAGGCTTACCTGTCTGTGCCAGTTGCCCGCATGGGCATCCTTCTCCAGTCCCCAGTCTTCTATAAAGTTACAGCTTCCGATATTTTGCTTGGCTGTTCCTTTTTTCTCACTGATACATACTGCTGCTACTTCTCCTGCCATAACTGTCAACCTTTCTTTCCCGCCCGGTCCGTTCTGCCTGTCCGCACCGGTCATGTTTTGTATCTATCCGCCGATCTGTACCATCTTGCGCTGTTCTTCCGCTCCATCCGTCAGACCTCCGTCAGCTGCCTTTTCCCGGAAATGATGCTCTGACGGTTTCTCCCGGACAGCAGCAAGAATCCGCTCCCGGATCTCTTCATCCAAAGCTCCGCTTCGAAGCAGTGGTTTCAGCTCCAGTCCCCTGTCATAATGCAGGCAGAGCTTTAATCTTCCTTCGCAGGTCAGGCGGACTCTGTTACATTCCCTGCAGAACTTGTGGGAAATCGGACTGATGAATCCGATCCTGCCGGAAAATCCCGGAAACTGATAATATTCTGCCGGACCGTCCGTTTTTCCGTAAGGATCTGCTGCACGCCCAGCCACTGCCAGCGACGATTTCCCCGGAACTGCTATTGCTGCTCCAAATCTTCTCTCCAGCCGACTTAAAATCTCCTTCGAGGAAATTCCCGTATAATCTTTTCCACAGCCAATAGGCATCAGCTCGATGAATCGGACATCCACGGGCCTGTCCGCTGCCAGTGCGGCAATTCCTTCAATATCCTCTCCATTCATCTCCACGCAGGGAACGCAGTTGATCTTCACCCTAAGCTGCTGCTCCAGCGCCGCATCGATTGCGCGGAGCACACTGTCCACACCTGCCGCACGATCTGCTCTGTCACAGCCTGTGATGCAGCGAAAACGTTCCGGATCCAGCGTGTCCAGGCTGATGTTCACTGCCGTAAGTCCCGCTTTGCGGTACACCTCTGCCTGCGGTGCGAACAGCGTCCCATTTGTAGTCATGGCGATCTCCCGGATTCCCGGCAATCCATGGATCTGCTCCACCAGCCACGGCAGATTTTTCCGTACCATGGGTTCCCCACCGGTCAGACGCACCTTCCGGATTCCCAGTTGTTCCATGATCCCCACCAACCGAAAGATTTCTTCCAGCGTCAGTATCTCCTCATGGGCTAACGGCGTGATCCCTTGCGACGGCATGCAGTATCTGCACCGGAGATTACACTTGTCCGTCACCGATATCCTCAAATAATCAATTTCTCTTCCCAGACCGTCCTGCATTATGTACTCCTTTTATTTTTCCAGCCATATGATCTGTTCCGGCGGCATTTTCAGATACAGTGTTTCTGTATTTTTCAGTGCCTGCCATTCCTCCTTCGGCAATTCATAGGTCAACACCTCTGACGCATGTTCCCCTGTCCGGTTACCGTTACAAAACAGTACCACTGTGGAAAAGGTATCCTCGATCACCCGCAGGATGTGACACTCCAGCACATTCGTTGCCTCCATTGCCGGAACGACCTGAAAATAGTGTGCCCGGAATGCCGCATATTTGTAGCTGCCTTCCTCGGACGGCGCAGACAGGCGGATTCCCCAGTCTGTTGCCGCATATCCGCCATCAGATTCAGCCTGCAGCATCGAGACATTTTTACATCCGGTCAGAAGTGTTGCCGCCAGAGACGCCGGATTCTGAAAAAGCTCCTCTTTCGGCTGCACATCCAGGATCTGTCCGCCTTCCATGACTGCGATGCGGTCCGTCATACGATAGGCCTCATTCCGGTCATGGGATACGAACAGTACTGTCTTCCCATAATCTTCCATAACCTTCATCAGTTCCCGCTCCAACTGCATCTTCAGATAATTGTCCAGTGCTGTAAAGGGCTCATCTAACATCAGTATCTCCGGTTCCCCCGCTAACATTCTTGCCATGGCGGTACGCTGCTTCTGTCCACCGGACAACTGCGCCGGATACAGCTGCTCCTTACCTTCCAGGAAAAAGCGTTTCACATACTCCGATGCTTTCTTCCTGTCACCTGCACCGCACAGGATATTCTGCAGCACCGTCATATTCGGGAAGAGTGCATAATCCTGAAATAAATAGCCTACTCTCCTCTTCTGTACCGGCAGATGGATCCGTTTTTCCGAATCAAAAAACACTTTATCGTCCAGCCGGATCACACCTTTATCCGGCTTTTCGATTCCTGCGATGCATTTGAGTGTCATGCTCTTGCCGCAGCCGGAAGCACCTAACAGCCCCAATACCTCTTTTTCTGCGGTAAACTTTACTTTCAGTAGAAAGTCACCACATTTTTTCTCAATATCCACATACAAAGCCATTATCTTTTCCCACCGCCTCTCCGCTCCTGATAACTCATCCAGTAATTCATCAGAAAAATGGTGAAAAAGGAGATTCCCATGATAATAGCTACCCAGTAATAGGCCAGACTGCGGTCACCGCTCTGCACTGCCGTGTAGATTGCCACCGACATGGTCTGTGTCCTTCCGGGAATATTTCCGGCTAACATGATCGTCGCGCCGAATTCCCCCATAGCCCTGGCGAATGCCAGAATCGTGGCAGCCGCCACACCGGGCCATGCCGCCGGCAGCTGAATCCGGAAAAAAATCTTTGTCTCCGACATTCCAAGCGTCCGTGCAGCATAGATCAGATTCACATCCACCTGCTCCAGAGCGCCGCGGGCTGCCCGGTACATGATGGGAAAAGATACCACCACTGCCGCGATCACCGCCCCCTGCCAGGTGAACAGCACACTGATTCCCATTTTTAAGAGCAACCCGCCTAACAGACTGTTTTTCCCGAAGATGATCAGCAGGAAAAATCCGACTACCGTAGGAGGCAATACCATCGGCAGAGAGAAAATGCCGTCAATCAGTGCCTTGCCCGCTCTTAAGGAGAGGACCAGCCTGGCAGAAAGCAGACCTAAAAAAAACGTAAATACCGTCGCACATACTGCGACCTTCAGGGAGATCCATAAGGGTGAAAAATCCATTTCTGCTCCTATTCTGCCGCAGAGAATCCGTAGCCTTCGAATTTCTGCATGGCATGATCGGTCTGCAGATATGCAAGGAACTCTGCCGCCGCATCTGCGTGTTCACTCGCCTTCACGATTCCCACCAGATAGATCACCTGTTTACAGGAACCTACGGGAGCCTCGCAGACGATCTGGATATTTTCGCCCACATAAGCATCCGTTGCATATACCACGCCACAGTCCACTGCACCGGTTTCTACCCAGGAGAGTACCGTGCGGACATCGGAGCCGTAGTTTGCCTTTGTCTTTACCGTATCCAGAATTCCCAGAGAGGTGAAAATCTCCTCGGAGTACTGACCTACCGGCACACTTCCCGGCTCTCCCAGACCGATCATGCCGACTTTATCTGTTGCCACATCTTCGAAAGAGGTAATGTCCTTATCACTGCCTTCCGGAACGATCAGAACTACCTTATTTTCCAACAGCTTCACAATAGAATCCGGATCCATCAGTCCCTCATCGTTCAAAGCTGTCATCTGTTTGGTCGCTGCGGAGAAAAACAGATCTGCCGGAGCGCCTTCCTCGATCTGTGTCTGTAAGGCTCCGGATGCTCCATAAGAAAAGTTCAGTGTCACATTTGGGTGCGCTGCTTCATACTCTGTCTTGATCTCATTGCATACATCCGTCAGGGAAGCTGCCGCTAAAATCGTCAATTCCACAGCCGGCCCGGTATCTACTGCATTCTTCGTTTCAGATCCACATCCTGCAAGCAGCATTGCTGCCAGGATCGTTGTCATGACTGCTGTCATTTTTTTATTATATTTTTTCATAATATTCTGTTCTTTGAAAATGTCCGCTCTTGCCACCCATCTTTTCCTCCAGATGGATCTCTCCCATTTCCATGCCGCGGTCCATTGCCTTGCACATATCATAGATGGTAAGCAATGCCACATTCACCCCGGTCAGTGCCTCCATCTCCACGCCGGTACGCCCGGATAATTTTGCCGTACAAAAACAACGGATCGTGCAGGTCTCCTCTTCCATAACAAAATCTATGGTGACCTTTGTCAGCATCAGTGGATGACACAGCGGGATCAGCTCCCAGGTCCGTTTGGCCGCCATGATCCCTGCGATCCGCGCAGTTCCCAGAACATCTCCCTTTTTCGCCGTACCGTCCTTCACCGCGTCAAATACTTCACGGCTCACCCGGATACAGCCACTTGCTGTGGCACATCTCTCTGTAATATCCTTGTCTGTTACATCTACCATGATGGCATTTCCCTGCGCATCAAAATGAGTAAAGCCTGACATTTTCGTTTCCTTTCTGTTGTTTACTGCTTCCCAAAACCGCAATTGGGGAAGTGACATACCTCACAGTTCAGGCACAATCCACCCTCTCCGTAGCTGTCCAGATCAGCTTTCGTCAATCGTTCTCCTGCCAGTACTCTCGGCAGTACCAGGTCAAATACCGTGCGTCCCGCATACATCACACAGCCCGGCAGTCCCAGCACCGGGATCTCTCCCAGATAAGATAACAGGAACATGGCTCCGGGAAGCACCGGTGCCCCATAAGACACAATATCCGCTCCCGTAGCTTTGATCGCTCCCGGTGTCCTGTCATCCGGATCCACGCTCATGCCGCCGGTACACAGCACCATGTCTGCGCCCTGACGGACAAACTTAAGAATCGCTGCCGAAATATCCTCCTGGCAGTCATCCAGGATCACCTGTCCCATCACTTCCGTATCATATGCAGCAAGCTTTGCCCGGATGGCAGGTCCGAAAGCATCCTGTATCCTGCCTTTAAATACTTCACTGCCGGTGGTGACGATCCCTACCTTTTTATGGGACATGGGCAGGATCTTAAGAAGCGGTTCCCCGCCGGCTGCTTCCTTTGCCCGGTTCATTTTTTCCTCTTCGATCACCAGTGGGATAATGCGTGTGGCTGCCAGCCTGTCTCCTGCTTTCACCGGAAAATTGCCGTGAATGGTGGCGATCATCATCTCTCCCAGTCCGTTCACCGCACGTAATTTTTCGGAATTGATCTTGAGCAATCCGTCTGCTGCTGCCCGGATCTCGATCTTGCCTTCCTTCGGTTCACTGGCAGTCATATTGTCATTGATGCACAGATCCCGTAAAATTGCCGCCGCCTCGTCCTCATGCAGGATACCCTCTTTTTTCTCCCACACATAGAGATGTTCCTTACCCACAGATAACAATACGGGAATATCCTCTTTCGTGACAATATGCCCCTTACGGAACACGGCATCCTTCACTACTCCCGGAATGATCTGGGTAATATCATGGCACAGCACCTGTCCCACTGCATCTTCTGTTCTGATCAGTTTCATCGTAATCTCCCTGATATACCAAAGTATACTAAAATACAGGCATAAATGCCTGCTATATCATTCATGTCATACACAGGACAGTTCACCGCATCCTGCGTCACTACATCGGTTGCAACCGCGATCAGATGCTCTGTGGCACATACTTTATGCTCTGACACCGCTCTCCGTACCACTTCAACCTTCGGATAAGCGGAATCCTTCAATCCCTCCAGGATCAGAACATCCACATTCCCGCAGGCAGCTATCATATCCTCCGCGGTCACTTTTCCCTTACGGTTCACAGAGGACTGCGTGCCGGAATAAATAGCACTGATTTGGGCTCCTGCTTCCGTAAAACGGTACGTGTCCGTTCCTTCCTGATCCATGGCGTACTCATGCCCGTCGTGTTTGATCACACCTACGCGGTATCCGTCCCGGATGAACTCGTTGATCAGCTTAATGATCAGTCCGGTCTTGCCGCTGTCCTTGACTCCGCTGACACAGAAGATAAGCGGCAGGCTTAAACTTTCGAATTCTTCTCTGGTATTGATATTGCGCAGCTGCTTTTTATCAAAACAGCTGCTCTCCAGACGGATGTATTTGGTCCGCACCCTGCGCAGGATCTGCATCAGGCGATACTGCCCCTGTTCGATCAGTTCTTCTATCACCGGCAATATTTTTTTCGAATAAATGGCACACAGCGGATGAATATGATCCTCATCCACCATGCAATAGCAGTCATAGTCCGAGGAAATAAATTCTGCCATATACCGCACCAGATTTCCCGTGATAAAGGGCATATCTCCGGCACAGACAAATACATAATCGCAAGATGTATGGATCAGGACCTGACGGATTCCTTCCATAGGTCCGATCTCCCTGTGCTCATCACAGACAACGGGAAGCCCCAGATCCTCATATTCTCCAGGTATAGCAGCAGAAATACAGGGCTTCTCATCGAACCCCCGGAGTTCCTCACAGATTCTGTCTAAGAATCTACGGTTCTGATATTCCATTAAGACCTTGTTCTGCCCCATCCGGCTGCTCTTGCCGCCGGCGAGGACCGCTGTTCCAAGGGTAAATTTTTGCATTTCCTGCATGTTGATTTTCCTCCCGTGCAAGCACGTCGAAACGGTTTTTCCCGTCGTTGCCTTTCATGATACCATAAGGATTGCTCCGTGCAAGCACTCCCGCAATCCTTAACGCTGTCATTGGAAGTATTGGATCTTCACTTCATCTCCGGGGTGCAGTTCCCGCCCCGGTTCCATATCTATAAAGCAATTACAATCTCTCATGTTGGAAAGCACCGAAGACGCATGTACTGCTGTGGGCAGTGTCACTCTGCCTTCCTCCGCATATGCCCGTACAAAGCGTCTGAGCTTATTCACCTTCGGATAAGGGTCAGAAAGCACCGCTTGCGTTCGTCGCACCTTCAAGGATGCATTCTGTGTCAAATACGCTGCCAGTTCCCAAAAATAATACTCAAAATTGGCATACGCCGCATAAGGATTTCCCGACAGGCTTAAGATGGCTTTACCATCCAGGACACTGCCGATCGTCGGAGTTCCCGGCTGGATGTTGGCATGGGAAAATATTTTTTTCGCTCCCAGTTCTTCCAACACTTCCGGCAGCAGATCCTTTTTCCCCACAGACACACCACCGGTAGTGATCACAATATCCGCTGTTTTCAGGCACTGCTGTATTTTTTCCTTCAATAATTCTTTATCATCTCCGCAGATTTCCGTGAAAGGCACCTGTATTCCCTGTCTTTCCATGGAAGCCCGCAGCATATAAGCGATACTGTTATATATTTTCCCCGGTAAAAGTGGCGTTCCCGGTGCCATCAGTTCTGAACCTGTGGATAGAATACTGCACTTTATCCTCTCACAGACCGGCACCTTGTAAATGCCGAGACTTGCCAAAAGCCCCATATGGAGTGCACGCAGATGTGTCCCCCGTGCAAGGATCTGCTCACCCTCACGGATGTCCTCTCCCACACAGCAATAATTTGTTCCCGCTGTAATCTCCCGGTAGATCTGTACCTGTTTTTCGCCATAATCGGTATCTTCCTGTCTGATGACCGCATCGTATCCTTCCGGCACATAAGAACCGGTCATCACCCGTACTGCGCATCCCTCTTCATAAGGAATCTCTGCACAATCTCCGGCAAATAATTCTCCCACGATCTGCAACGTAACCGGATGTTCTCTGTCCGCACCCGACGTATCCTCCGCCCGTACGGCATAACCGTCCATGGCAGACTTCGGATAGGGAGGAATCATCATCTGCGCCACAATATCCTCACCGAGGATCCGGTCACAGGCATCCGTAAGTGCCACATATTCTGTTTTTTCTATAGGCTTTACCTCTGCCAGTAATGCCTCCAGACATTCTTCCAATTCTTTCATGTGCGGCTCCTCTCACTGTGTTTTATTCCGTGCTGTTCCACCGGAATGAAACAGGCTCCCTGTCCGTTCTCAGGATTATTTTCTTGCATCATGATAGATCTCTATCCGATCCGGCCAGGCTCTGCAGATCAGATTCAGCCGGTACTTTTTTGCAAGCTCTATTGCCTGATCTGTAGGTACTGCCTTGGACGCCAGCACCGGAATCCCGGCAGCGATCACCTTCTGTACCATGTCCGTAGGAACCCGCCCCGTAGTAAACAAAATGCACTCGGACAATTCCAGCTGTTTCAAAAGTGCATAGCCGATACATTTATCCAATGCGTTATGTCTTCCGATATCTTCCATGCGGCATACGCATTTGTCTCTTACTCCGAGATAACAGCTGTGGGTTCCTCCGGTCTGTCTGTGCAGCTCGCAGTCTCCGGCGAATTCTTCCGCCAGGGCAAATATCCACGCATTCTGCCATTCTGTCCCGGGTAATTCCCGTAACTGTCTTTTTCCGTTTTTTTCCAGAAAAGTAAGATTCCCGATGCAACAGGAAGCCTCTCTGTCTGTCGCTATCTGTCTATCGCTTCCCCGTAAATTTTCCTGCAGAAAAACTCTCGCACTTCTACCGCTCTCGCAGATCGTAATGCTCTCCACATCCCGGACGCTTTCAATCCAGCCTTCCGTGAAAAGTCTCCCCAGTATCAGCTCCGGCAGATGTGTGGCTGTGCAGGTCAGACGGAATGTCAGTTGCTCATCCACATAGACATCCAGGAAATGTTCACAGACAATCTCTCTGCTTCTGCCCCTTTCCTGCTTCCCACAGTTCCCGGGACCGTCCGGCTCCACTGCGATATAAGTCTGTGAGACTGCATTATGTAGTTGTTCCATACGGTCATTGATCTGCATTTATCGTTCTCTTTCCATCATTCAAAGTAACATTTCTATGTAAGCACTTACATTTTACATCAAACTCCGGCTCCCCGCAAGCAAAAAAATGCGTGCAGAGATGATCCACACGCATTTTCTGATTATCCTGTTTTGAACAATTCCAAACCTTCTGTCAACGATTACTCGATCACATGGATCCAGCCCTTAGGAGCTTCGATCCTGCCCATCTGGATACCGGTCAGAGTCTCATACAGTTTCTTGGTGACAGGTCCCATCTCGGTCATGCCGCTGGGCAGGCAGATCTCTTTGCCGTGGTCAACGATCTTACCAACAGGGGAGATAACTGCTGCGGTACCGCACAAACCAGCCTCTGCGAAGTCTTTTACTTCATCCAGGTATACTTCTCTCTCTTCTACTTCCAGTCCCAGATATTCCTTGGCAACATATACCAGAGAACGACGGGTGATGGAAGGAAGGATACTGTCGGACTTGGGAGTTACGACCTTGTTGTCCTTGGTAACGAACAGGAAGTTCGCACCGCCGGTCTCCTCTACCTTGGTACGGGTAGCAGCATCCAGGTACATATTCTCATCGTAGCCTTCCTTGTGAGCGGATACGATAGCATGTAAGCTCATAGCGTAGTTCAGACCAGCCTTGATGTGACCGGTTCCGTGAGGTGCCGCACGATCGAAGTCGGTGACACGGATGGTCAGAGGCTTAGCGCCGCCCTTGAAGTAAGGTCCCACAGGGGTGCACAGGATACGGAACTGATACTCATCCGCAGGCTTTACACCAATGACAGGGTTGCTGCCGAACATATAAGGACGAATGTACAGAGTTGCGCCGCTGCCGTAAGGAGGCACGAAAGCATCGTTCGCCTTAACCGTCTCAGTAACAGCTTCCACGAAACGCTCCTTGGGGAAAATGGGCATCTCCAGTCTTGCTGCGGAAGACTCCAGACGCTCACCATTTAAGTCAGGACGGAAGGTTACGATATGTCCGTCTTCTGTGGTGTAGGCCTTCAGACCCTCGAATACGGTCTGTGCATACTGCAGTACACCTGCGCACTCATTTAATACGATGTTGGGGTCCTGGGTCAGCTGACCGTCATCCCATTTGCCGTCCTTGTAATTGGACACATATCTGTAATCCGTAGGGATATAACCGAAACCGATGTTACCCCAGTCAATGTTCTTCTTTTCCATTTTGTATTCCTTCTTTCCTCGGTTTACCACTCTGCCTGTTGATTTCTCTTAACAGAATTTATTGATTTTCATTATTATACCATTTGTAATAAAAGTCAATATACACATTTATGCTTTCCAGTGCTTTTTTCAGCGAAAATGTGGCTCATTTCTCCTTTTAGTTGAAAACTCAAATTAAATTCACTACAATTATTTTTCTCCGGTAGCTTCCTGATATGCACTGTTCGCTACCACTGACCATCCGGTCTTATCCCCCGCAATGACCTGCAGATCTTCACTGCGGACCGCATAAAACTCCACGATCTGTGCTGCCTCTGTGGACAGATTCTCTTCCGGATTCCGGTACAGCACGAAAATCTCACATTTTCCGTTCTGCGAGGTACGATTGTAGACCAGCGTGTATGCATAGGTCTTTCCCGCCTGCTCCTGTTCTCCCAGCTGCAGATAGAAATTGCCTTTGGCATTGTAGCAGACTTCGAAGGAAAAGCCCTGTTGTTGCAGCACAGCATCATATACTGCCTGTGCGTAAGGCTCTAAGGGATCCTGTACATCTTCCGCGGTTTCCGTCTCCGACGCATAGTATTCCGCAAGCCACTGTTCTTCCATCGCCTGCTTTGCTACCGTTTCTGCATCCTCCGGGTGGGTATTTTCTTCCTTGTCCATCAATTCCGTCAGATAAGTAATGTAATCCTCACCGGCAAGCTCCGTCTCTCTCCGAAACAGCACGCCCTCTGGACGCCAGTAGGAATACCAGTGCCTGTCCGGGAACTCCATCTCTTCCACACTGATCAGATTCTCTGTGAGCCGCGTCTCCGAAGGGATGTCATTTTCAAACCAAATCCAGGCAATTCCGGCAAACGTGACGATCAGGCACAGCACTGCCCACAAAGCAATGCCGATATCCTCCAGCCACTCCCATTTCCCGGGAGTTCCCCACTTGTCCCGTATTTTCCGGTGCAGCCTGATGGGTACTCTCAGATATACATAAAACAGGAGAAGCAGCAGACACAGCAGATCCCCCAGTAACAACACATAACTGCGAAAACTTACGGGACCACCCCACAGAATCATTCTGGCTGCCACATATATTCCTGCCAGAGTAAGCAGTAAAACCGTAACTGCCAAATATATCTTCTTTTTCATCGTTTTCCGCACTCAGGCTTTCTTGCGCTCGTACTTTAAGAACTGATAGGTAATGTCAAAATAGACCTGCTCGTCGCTGTCCGCGGTGATCTCCCACTCGGGATCACTGTCCAGATCCGGGAAATAGGCATCCGCCTCGTAGGCATGGTCGATCTTCGTCACATGGGCCACGTCACAGTAAGGCAGCATCTGGCGGTAAATACTCTCTCCGCCGATGATATAGATATTCTCTTCGTCATATTTCTTCAGTTCTTCCAGCAATTCTTCAATAGAGTGTACCACGATCGCATCCTTGACCTGATAATTCGGATCTTTGGACAAAATAATGTTGATGCGGTTCTTTAAAGGCATGCCCTGCGGGAAAGTCTCCAAAGTCTTGCGTCCCAGAACCACTACCTTACCTGTCGTCTCTTCGCGGAAATGCTTGTGATCGTTGGGGATGCGGATCAGCAGTTCGTTCTTGCTGCCGATGGCCCAGTTGTTGTCTACTGCTACAATTAAATTCATGGTGTACCTCGTTTCTGTTTGTTTCTATGATAATAACCGGTTTCTCCGTGCTTCGCACTCACGAAACCGTACTGATATTCGTATTCCGGGCTACCGCCCTACTTACTCATGTCAGATTGCAATCGGAATATCCCTGATCTGTTCGCCGGTCTGGTAACCTTCCAGCTTCACATCATCCGGTGTAAACTGATCCGCAATGTTCTCTGTCACCGATACGGTTCCGTCTTTTTCTACCAGAATCGCGTCAAATTCTTCGCTGTGTGCCCGCCAGTATGCCACTGCTTTTTCTTTTCCCATCACAAAAAGTGACGTAGACAGACCATCTGCCAGCGTTCCGTCCGCACTGACGATCGTCACAGATGTCAGTCCACTGTCTGCCGGATATCCTGTTTTCGGATCCAGTATATGCTGATAGGTCTTGCCGTCTTGTTCAAAATAGCGTTCATAACCGCCGGACGTGATCACCGCACGATCCTGTGTCTCAAGGACACCAAGATAATTTTCCGTATCTTCTGGATTCTGAACGGCAACTCTCCATTTGCTTCCATCTGTTTTGATTCCAAGTACCTGTACGTTTCCGCCAAGGCTTACCATTCCGCTTGTGATGCCATGTTCACGGAAAATATCCATGATCCTTCCGGAAGTATAGCCCTTTGCGATTCCTCCGAAATCAATCTCCATTCCATCCTGTTCAAAGCTGACGGTCTGATCTTTCTCATTAAAATCAATTTTTGAAGAATCCGCCAGAGGCAGTAGTTTCTGCAGTGTTTCCTTATCCGGAACTTTATAATTGCCGTCTGTAAAGCCCCATTCCTGCATCAGTGGGTAAATACCGATCTCAAAACAGCCATCCGTACTTTTCCAGATCTCAAGTGCACGCTCAAGAAGATAAGAAGTATCTTCCGAAATGCTTCCTCCTCCATTCTGGTTCAGCTTATAGATCTCACTGTCCGTCTCTCCTGTAGAAAGCAGTGCATCCAGTCGCTCAATCTCTGCAATTGCATCCGAAACTGCACTTTCTGCATCTGCCCCATATGCAGTCACAGACATGTAAGTGTCCATCGCAAAAATTTCCTGGCTCGCTGATTCTTCTGTGCCCTCTGTCTGCTCTGTTTTCTGCTGCTGTCCGCATCCTGCAGCCATTATACCGATCAGGATCACCATCAAAATTGCTGTGATCTTTTTTTTCATAAAATTTACCTGCCCTTTCTTTATTCGTCC
>OJNO01000460.1_pt1 | contig 19496 bp, 13 predicted proteins | sample 1597761 | NCBI WGS metagenome assembly OJNO01 (sample SAMN00265071, study PRJEB22529) | human gut metagenome
TAGTACAACAGTAAGACGATTACTCATGCCCATAGGGGTGCTGAGTAGTTACTAAGGCACTCTGATGAGTTAAAAACATGTAAAATAAGGCTTTCCTCATTATTTTTTCTTATCTTTGTTCGCCCCGAAAAAACAACGGGATTGGGTTGTGGAAAGGGGGAAAGAGAAAATAGAGATAAATATAAGAAATGAACAAATTAAAAGCTTTATTGGGTTTCGACCCAAAGACTACTACGGTCAAGACTGAGTTGGTTGCTGGTATGACTACCTTCCTGACCATGTGTTACATCCTGGCAGTAAACCCTACCATCCTTGCTACCACAGGTATGGACAAGGGAGCTCTCTTTACTGCCACAGCTATCGCTTCAGCCATCGCCACCTTCCTGCTGGCTTTCATGGCAAAGTTGCCTTTCGCCCAGGCTCCTAGTATGGGACTGAATGCCTTCTTCGCCTTCACCCTTTGTCAGGCTATGGGCTTGACCTGGCAGCAGGCTTTGGCGGTGTTGCTCGTAGAGGGTATCATCTTCCTTGCCATCACCTTTCTCAATATCCGCGATAAGATATTGGAGTGTATTCCGAAGAATCTCCGATTCGCCATTTCGGCTGGTATCGGTATGTTTATCGCTTTTATCGGTTTGAAGAATGCGGGCATCATTACTGCCAATGCGGATACTTTCGTGCAGCTCGGCAAGTTTACACCAGTCAGCATCCTGGGTCTCATCAGCATCCTGCTCTGCGGCTGTCTGATGGCGAGAAGAGTGAAGGGCTCTTTGTTTATCGCCATCATCATCTCTACATTGATAGGTATTCCGATGGGCGTAACCCAGTTCTCTGACAACTGGATGCCGGTATCTACCCCTCACAGCATCGCTCCTATCTTCTGCCAGTTCGATTTCACCGGCTTCTTTACTCCTAAGATGTTCATGGTGGTATTCTCCCTGTTGCTTGTCAATATCTTCGATACCATCGGAACGGTTCTGGGATTGGTTTCCAAACTCGGTGTCAAGGAAAATGAGAAGGGCGAGATTCCGGGTGTGAAGGAGGCGATGATGAGTGATGCCATCGGTACTACAGCCGGTGCATTGCTGGGTAGTTCTACCATTACTACTTATGTGGAGAGTGCTTCGGGCGTTGCCGAGGGTGGTAAGTCGGGCTTGACATCTTTCTTTGTGGGTTTGATGTTTATCCTGAGCATCTTCCTGGCTCCAATCTTCCTCCTGATTCCGAGCGCAGCCACCAGTGGTGCCCTGGTAATGGTGGGTGTATTGATGATCGATTCGTTCAAGAAGATTGAGTTGGAGGATATCTCCGAGTCATTCCCTGCCTTTATCACGATGATTACGATGGTGCTCTGCTACAGTATTGCCGATGGCATCTGCCTTGGTATTCTGAGCTATGTATTGATTAAGATGATGGTGGGCAAGTTCAAGGATCTGAATCCTACGCTGTATATCCTGAGCATCTTCCTGCTCTTCAATTATGTTTTCGGTTAATTAAACGACAGATAAAAAACGAGGCGGCAATCTGCATCACGCAGGTTACCGCCTTCTCTTTTCTAACTAACTTTCTTATCAACTATTCAAAATGTTATTACCTATATATGGATTCCAGGTCATCCTGCCCTGTGTAGTCTGTTATTTCAAACGGATGATATTCAGCGAGCTGGCTGGAATCTCTACCGTTGCACCGTTCTTCTCTGTAGTTACGTAGTTTTCTACAGGATAGATATTGGTAGGATTGTCGATGGTGTTCTCCTCCAGACCGTTCTTGGCAGAAAGGCGGATGAGCTTGCCATTCTTGATTTCCTTGCCCTGAAGATTAATCTTCGCTGTGGTGTGCTCGGTGCTGGTGTTGGCAATCTTCAGGATTACCTCGCCCGTCTGTTCATCAAGTGTGGCTGTAGAGAAGATGCCAGGAAGGGTGTTTGCCTTCAACTTGGTAGAGAATATTTCCTTGCCATCCAACTTGGCGAAGATGCTGTCGCCTACAACTTTCAGCTCGATGTCATACCACTTGCCGGTCTCGATGCTGCCTGGGGTAGTAGCTATCTGACTCTTGGCACCATTCACGATAGACTCCACACCGTGCTGGGTATTGTTCCAGCCACCGAGGTTCAACCAGCAGTAGTTGTTCTTATCCACGTAGTTAAAGATGATGAGGAAACCCTCGTTTCCGGCATCCTTCTTCGCGCGTACCTTATATATATAGCCGTTGCTGGTAATCTCGCCTGGGTTCAGACGGATGCAGCTTTCTTCGTTGCTGGTCTGCTTGATGAGGCTACCCTCTGTCTTCCACTGTCCACGGATATCGGTAGGCAACTCCTGCAAGGTCATCGGCAGCGCCTTTCCGTTCTCATCGCTGTAGCCCTTGTCCTCGAAAGAAACCTGAGTGCCCCATGTTCCCATACCTACGCGGCAGATAGCTGGCTTCACCTGGGTCTGCTCATATTTGTATGGATTCTCCAGGTTCACCTTCAGTACACGGGTACCGATGTTGTTTGCCATCACGTTCTGAACGTAGTAAGATGGAGTTCCGAATACCTTGTCTGATGTATACTGAATCATATCCGGTGCCCACATACGGTTGTTGAGGTTGGCGAAGATAGGAGCGTAGGATGCCATGGTCACGATGTCAGAGTTGTTCTCGATGCCCATCATATAGACAGCCTCACCGAGTGCAGCATCGAGCGAACCCATATTGCCGAAGCCCTGGGTTACGGCATATTCACCTACATAAATCTCGCTGCCCTTACGGTCGTAGTTATCATACTTGTTGAAGTTCTCGGCAAACCAGGCAGGATTTCTGTAGTAGTGCTCGTCGAGGAGTTCTACGCTCTCGTTGCTTTCCCACTTAGGATTGTCATCGCCCCAAGCCACCACGTTACCGATGAGGTGCATCTTAGGATATTTTGCCAGAACCGCATCCTTGAACTTCTTGAAGCGCTCGTAGTAATGGTCGCTCTGAGCCGCAGGATCCGGCTGGTTGTTCTCATTACCAATCTCCAGATACTCGATATTGTATGGTTCCGGATGACCGTTCTTAGCACGGAGCGCACCATATTTAGAGGTAACAGGACCGTTGGCATACTCCAGGGCATTCATGCACTCATCAATCCAAGGCTGGATGCTGTCTACAGGAGTCATACCGCCGTGCCACAAACCTACGTTTACAACATAGAGAGGCTTGGCGTTCAGATCCTCGGCAAGCTGCAGATACTCATCGAATCCCATACCGTCGCTGGTACGGTAGCGCCAGTTTACGTTCTTATGGCCCGGACGTTCCTCGATAGGACCGATAGTCTTCTCCCAATGGAAAGCATTCTCAGGAGATTCCTGTCCCTCTACGTAGCAACCGCCAGGGAAGCGGACGAACTTAGGATGGATGTTATAGAGAAGCTGAGCCAGGTCAGGGCGCAAGCCATTCTCGCGATTCTTGAAAGTAGGAGGGAAGAGGCTTACCACATCGAGAACGATGGTACCCTTTCCGTCGGCTACGAGTTCAAACTGAGCCTTGGCATCGTTTCCGTTGGCAGTCAACTCTGCCGTATATTTGGTCCACTTCTTGCCAACCTTGGCATTGAGGGTGGTTTCTGCGTAAACCTTATCGCCCTTGGCGTTGGTGAGGCGAGCCTTCAATCCGCCCTTGTAGCTACCCTTAGCCCAGAAAGAGAGTTTATAGGTTCTGCCCTGCACGGCGTTGATTCCCCAGAAACCCTCATTGATGAGAGAGACTGTAGCTGCAGGCTTGGCAGCGATGGTAAGCTGGAGTGCCTTGCCCTGTGCATTGTTGAGCAAACCCTTATTGATGAGTTGTGCATTGATCTTTGCACCTTCCTGAGCGGCAGTTTTCCAGGTAGGAATATTCTTGTCATCGTCTTCGAAAGAACGGTTGCTGATGAGTTCGGCATAGAGACCGCCATCTGCAGCATGGTTGATATCCTCGAAGAAGATACCATAGAGGTTAGGAGATACCTTGATACCTGGGTTAGAGGCATCTACATTGATGGTAACCTGTGCGTTGGATGCCAAAGCACAGGCCAACACTGCTGAAAGTAAAATCTGTCTTTTCTTATTCATTTCTTATTCTTAGGTTTGTTTGTTTACTTGTTGGTTGGCATGAAACCAAGCTAAGCCTGAATTCATGCCGCTATTAATACACAGTTGCAAAAGTACACAAAAAACACAAAGAAGAGGTGGACAAAAAGCGAATTATAGTGTAAAAGGTGGATTTTCTGATGAAAATCCACCTTTTTGTCGATTAACTTTGTGTATATTAGGCTTTGCGAAAGAATAGAAAGTGTTGGTAGACTTCCTGCGGAAGTTGGGAACAGAATTCGTTAAACAAACCAAAATCTAAAACTTGAACCAATTTGAACAAGTTGGTTTATAATTAAATTGTGTAACTTTGCATCCATAAATGAGATTCTAATCTCTATTATAAAATATGAATGACAGTTTAATTAATTAAAAATAATCAAATATGAACAAAAAACTTTACTTATTAGTTCTAGGAGCTGCTTCGCTAGCCTTACAACCAGTAAATGCTAGAAGCCAATTTACTAAAAAGCAAGTAGCGAAGGTGGTTAATACTGATGTCGCAATTAGTCTTGCGACTTCAATTGACTCTACGCCAGAAATAGACATTAGTGTGCCTAATATCATCTCAGTTGTCAAGCCTGCTGATATGCCAGTAGTTTCTTTTGGCAGTAAGAAGGAAGACCAATTGCTTGGATGTGATGTTATTTATAACTCAGATTCGTTGAATGTTTTACCAACCCGAACATTCGATGAGAAGGGACGATTGGCTTATGTGAAATCACCTGATGGAAGTTATGAACGCTATGTTTATACTGAGGATCAGCAAGGCAGAACAGTTAGCGAGGATAAGTATGAGCATAAAGCTTCAGATGAGGCTGGCAAGGAAACACTTCTTTGCAGCAAGACTTATGGCTACGACCATCTTGTAGGCGATGATACCGATGGTAAGGCTTATCTGATGAAAGAGATAACTTATGGTGTAGCTTATTTTTCTCAGATTCATTATATTTCTGAAATCAAAGAATACAACTGGTATGAGGCTGGAAACTGCTTCGTTCTTACCGGTCAAAAGGAAAATATGAAGGTAACTGTTGAAATCAATGGTGACGTTTGTGAGGCAACACGCTGGGAAGGAGAAGAACTCAAAGACGGATGGGGAAATTGGAGGAAATGCTTAGGACAGGTGTGGAATGCAGCAGACAATTCTACCATTTACAAAGAATATAATCCTTCTACGGGTGAAGTGAAATCTATAATAAAAGGATATAAAAATGAGGTGACATCCGAAAATGGTTATACCACTACCATCTCTTATGTCTATTCTTCAGACAATGGAGGTTCATGGATTCCCAAAAATAAAACAGTTAAGACTGCCAATTATAATGATCCATGGATTTACGATGGTAAACATCGTGAATGTATCACCTATACCTATGATCGTGAAAAGAAGGAATTCATACAGAATCATTATGATGCTTATGACTGGATACGTCAAAATCCGAACATCTTGCAATGGACTTATAAGTTTGATGGTGGAGATATGACTCGTGAATTCTTGGAGTATGATGATGCAGGAAATCTCGTTAACTATGGTGTATATCCTTTTAAGAATGGAAGATATTGTTCTGAAATATATAAACATATAGGTAGCAGTTCTCAAGAATTGGATGAAATCACCTGGGTTTACTATGCTACCGATGGAAAAGAAGAAGCAAGATATAGATTATGTGATGTGGATGCTTCTAATAGACCAACCAAACCTCTCGAAATTTTCAAGAATGGTAAATGGGAGAAGTTTGCGATTCCTGATGAGACCTTTAAACTGGAATTGGGCGACTATGAACTCTGTCCTTACTATGAATTCAATAAGGACGGATATGTGACAAAAAATCAAAAATATGATAGTGATGGCGGTTATCTCTTGACTTATACTTATACAGAGAATGGGTATACAAGAAAGAGGAAAGATAGCTATGAAGGGCCTGATTCTTACGACATGAAAGAATGTTATATTGATGATAAAGGAACTTATCATGAAGTTGAGTTGGAATATGAGGATGGCGAAAAGAATGATGGACATAAGCGCTCTTTAACCTCTGATGGTATAGAATTTACTTATTTTTGGTCTTATGAAAATAATGACTTTGACCCAGAGCCACGTACGAGTGTTTTTCCTATCACAGTCGAAAATAATGGCGTCAGTACCACTATCTATCGTGATCTGCAAGATGGTAAGATTGTAGAAACCAGTAAACGTGAGGAGACAAATAATGAGAATGGAAGTACAACCATTACTTATGATAAGGTAGGCGACGAGTGGCAGCCAAGCAGTAAGGAAGAAAGCAGCTATGTTGCTAAGCCTCAGTTTGCATTGATAATGCCAAGTTCTCCGGTAAAGGCATATAACAGTTCTGCTTATATCTGCGATATTGATTCTACATTCTTTGCAGATAAATCTGATTTATCTTCTCATGCCAACTATACATGGGATGCATCTTCGGATTCCTGGAAAGCCGATTATGTAAATGAATCGACATGTAACGTAGAGGGTAATACACTTACTTATACTGTTAAGAACAGTTATATAGAAAGCATCATATCCTATACCCGTGATAACGACAACCGACTGATACAGTATACAGAGAATAGCTCTACTGCAACAAGAGCAGCTGCAAATACTTCCTTAATCAAGGATTTCGAATACGATAAGAAAGGAAGATTGGTCTCTGTAACCATCACAACCGATCATGTAGAAAAGTATGTAATGAAATATGGTGATGAGGCAACTGGTATCAATCCTGTGGTAGCAGCTCCTGTATCTGCTATCCATATTTCGGTATCAGGTAAAATGATTACAGCTGAGGGATGCAAGCAGCTTGCTCTCTATTCTCTTGATGGAAAAAAACTGGCTGCCAGTCAAAACGCAACCATAATGGCTCCTACTACTGGTGTGTTCATCATAGTAGCTGATGGCAAAAAGATAAAGATGGTTATCCGATAATCATCCTTTTCTAAATATAAAACAAAATCCTCCCGAATTTATTTATTGCCAGTAAATAAATTCGGGAGGATTTGTCTTTATGACCTTCACGCCGATAAAGGTGGGGAAGAAAAGAGCGTTCTTATTGGTTGTTATAATCAATCATTACTATTCTCTTTAAAAATCTTGCAAGCCTTGTTGCCTGCTATATAAGCTACGTATGCTTTTATTTGATAGCGAGGATAGGCTTTCTGCATATCTGCGGCATAAGCTTTTACTTGTTGGGCATCTTCTAAGCGTGCCTCTTCCAGATGATCAACGATGCCTGCATCTTTAGACTTGTAATATTTAAACTCAATGATGCGGCAGTCGTTGTGGAATGATGTGCCAGGAATGCCGGTCAAGACTAAGTCGGCACGCCCCGATGGCAAATTCTGTTCGATGGCGAATGTATAGCAATTGCTCAAGTAGCGGCTCAGCAACTCGAAAAATGAACAGCGAATGAAATTCTCGTTCATCTTGTCAAAGGCTTGGGCTGGAAGCTGACCTAAGTATTCCTTAACATAGTTATGGAATAATGGCTCCAGTTCTCTGTCTCTGGCAAATGCCTCGTATGCAGGAACAAACTTACGGGCATTGTCACTGATACTATTCAATTCGTTGTAGTAACTCATGTATACGCTCTTGGTCGTCAAGTTTGGCAAAGCCATTTTGTAATTGTCCTTCAGGGTGGTCATACCCAAGTAGTAGAGGCTGATAGGGTAGAACTCTGGGGAGAAGAACTTTTGCTTGTTGAACTTGCTGCGTAAATCGGCTTGTGAATAGTACAATTCTCCATCCATCAACAGGCTGTCGAGCATTTCTTTGGCATTGTCAAGCGTGATGGTCAATCTTCTTATCCAACTAGTGTCAGTACGTAGGTTCTCATCTACCATTTCCGTAGGGATGCCGCCTTTCAGTTCTGCAAAGTTCTTGAGGAAGTAAGTCAGAATGGTAGAGTTAAATAATGGTTCTGCATTTGGTAAAAAGTGGTAACCATCATAATTGTTGAGTATCAGAGTCCATAATTCCTCGAAAGAGGCTTGAGGGCCATATTTATTGATGACATACTTCAGATATTGGGCTGCTTCCTCATGGGTAAAGCCCAATAGATTGGTAAATTCCGGCTTCAGAGTCAACATCTCTGCGATGTTATAACCACTGGTTAAGTCATCCATGGTGACAGGCAGTACTCCTGTGCAGAAGCAGGTGCGGATGGTTCCTTCGCCAATGCCTGCCTTGATAACCTTGAAGAATGTTCGTAGGAAACTTTCACCTGTGGTCAAGTCCTGGTACAGCGAGTCCTTATAGACAACTAATAGCTGGTTGGTAAAGTTGTCGTATTCATCTATTAATATATAAAGAGGTGGAAGATTATGGGAAGAGATAAACTCGCATACTTCAACCAACATGTTGGAGACATTGCCATCCTCTCTGAACCTAAAATCTCCAAAAAGGTCTCTGTTGCGTTCCACCAATGTACGGAGTGGACTGCAATTCACGGCGTTGAAGTTCTTCTCGATGTCTTCCTTCTTGCTGGCAACGGAAGTTGTAGAAAAGTCATATCTTACAACGAGATATTGGTTGTGCTCGTTTGTTGGGTGTTCGCCAATCCAAGTTCCACCAAACAATTCTTTGAATTGTGTTGCCATGTTACGGTCGTAATAGTGAGCCAACATGGAAACGAGCAGACTCTTTCCAAATCTGCGAGGACGGAGAAAAACTGGTGCTTTGTAACGCTCAAGCAGTGGAATATAGTTGGTCTTGTCCACATAATAATATCCCTTGTGGCGAATCTCTGCAAAGTTCGCCACAGCGTATGGAACGGTAATATCTGCCTGTGAGTATGTCATGGTCTATCTCCTTTTTGTTGCAAATGTACGATTTTTATTTATTACTACCAAATAAAATCGAAAGATTTTGTTTAATATAGTAATACCAGTCCGGCAAAAGCCGAGTAGAGTATCATGCGGATAGGATTGATCTTCATCACCTTCACGCCGATAAAGGTGGCAAAGAAGAGGGCGATGGAGATGTAGAAATTCCAGGGATTGGCTGGCGTAGAGAAGTTCTCGCCATTTATCAGGAGCAGGGCTGCGGCTCCTACCAGACCGACGATGGCTGGGCGAAGACCGATGAAGATGCTCTGGACGGCTGAGGTGTTCATATACTTGTACAGTATCTTGCTGATAAAAATCATCAAAACCAAGGATGGGAGTACCAGCGCAAAGGTCGCCATGGCACTTCCGAGTACAGCCATCATGCCACTCATGCCGGCATTATGGACAGCTGTATAGCCACAATAGGTGGCGGTGTTGATACCGATAGGTCCCGGTGTCATCTGAGAAATAGCAACCACATCGGTAAACTCTTGCATCGTCATCCAATGATACTGCGTAACAACCTGTCCCTGAATCAGGGATATCATGGAATAGCCACCTCCGAATCCGAAGATGCCTATCTGAATGAATACGATGAAAAGCTGAAAAAATATCATCATTATGTTTTAAGCTATTTACTTTTTTACCTTTTTACCCTTTTACCTTTATTCCGTTGGCTGGATAAACTGTCCATAGATGTAGCCACCTACGGCAGCTGCGATAATCACCCAGATTGGGTTGACGCCCAAAAGCCAGATCAGAAGGGCGGATAGAATAGGAATCCAGCAGTTGACAAGCGAAATACCGGCACTCTTGGCAAGCGAGAATGTAGGTACGGCTATCAATGCCACGACGGCAGGACGGATGCCTGCAAACATGGCAGCAACAACCTTGTTGTCTTCAAACTGATGGAAAAACATGGCTATCGCCAAGATAATAAGGAACGATGGCAACGAAGCGCCGAGGGTGCAGACGATGGCTCCCGGTGTCTTTGCCAACTTATATCCGAGCAGGGAACTCATGTTGATGGCCAAGGCGCCCGGACAAACCTGGGTAGTAGCAATGGCATCCAAGAATTCCTCTTTCGTCATCCAATGATGCTTGTCGACGACTTCGGATTCTATAATAGGAATCATGGCATAGCCACCACCAAAGGTGACTATGCCAATCTTCAAAAATGTTTTGAATAATGTAAGATAACTTACGCTATTATTCATTTTTTACCTTCTTACTTTTTTACCTTTTTACTTTTTCAAAGCTCTTTCTTCAATCCACTGACGTGCATTGACAAATGCCTCAATCCAAGGAGTTACCTCGTCGTTGCGGCGATCAGCTGGATACCAGGCGTTCTGCCATGGGAAGATGGCACGCTCCAAGTGTGGCATCATAGCCAAGTGGCGACCATCTGCAGAGCAGATACCTGCTACATTGTAGTCACTGCCGTTAGGATTACCTGGATACTCAGCGTAGTTGTACTTCGCAATGATGTTGTAGTGATCCTCTGGCTCTGGCAAGTAGAAACGACCCTCGCCGTGAGCTACCCAGATACCGAGCTTATCACCGCTCAGACTACCGAACATCACACTGTCGTTCTGAGGAATAGTCAAACCGAGGAATGTACTCTCGAACTTCTTGGATGTGTTGTGGCAGAGGTGTGAACGATGCTTGTGCTCAGGATTGATGAGGTTCAACTCAACCATCAGCTGGCAACCGTTGCAGATACCGAGTGAAAGGGTATCCTCACGGGCATAGAACTTATCGAGTGCCTCTTTAGCCTTAGGATTGTAGAGGAATGCGCCAGCCCAACCCTTGGCAGAACCGAGAACATCGGAGTTAGAGAAACCACCGCAGAATACGATGAAGTTCACATCCTCCAGAGTCTCACGACCAGAAATCAAGTCGGTCATCATCACATCCTTTACATCGAAGCCAGCGAGATACATAGAGTATGCCATCTCACGCTCACCATTGGTACCCTTCTCACGGATGATAGCTGCCTTGATGCCAGATGGCTTGCGACGGTTAGCGTCGAGGCCGTAGCTAGCGAGGGTTCCCTTGAAGCCATAACCGAAGTTCATCTCGATAGGCTGCTTCTTATAGTTGGTGTAACGCTTCTTAGCCATACCATTCATGCTCTGCTTGCGGTCGAGGAGGTAAGATGTCTTATACCAGTCGTCGCGCAAAGCATCGATATCGAACTCGTGCTCGAAGCCTTCCTTCTTGATGATAATCTTGCGGAGCTCAGGAGCTGGATAACCAATCTTGGCATAACCGATACCGTTCTCATCGAAGAATGCTTTCAACTCGTCCTTGTGAGCATCGCTTACCTGGATGACAACACCTGGGTTCTCTGCGAAGAGAGTCTTGATGATGTCGGCATCTGCGATGTCGTGGAGGTTGATCTTCATACCGCCCTCTACGTTGGCGAATGTCATTTCGAGGAGAGTTGTAATCAAACCACCGGCGCTGATATCGTGACCAGCCATTACCCAACCACGGTTGATGAGTTCCTGTACGGCGTTGAAGCAGTCAACGAAGTACTCTGGGTTCTTGACGGTAGGAACATCGCTGCCCACCTTGCCCAGGCTCTGAGCGAAAGCAGAACCACCGAGACGCTGCTCGTCGAAACTGAAGTCGATATGGTAGAGGCTAGAGTTCTTGTCGTTAACGAGAACTGGGCTAACCACCTTCTTGACATCTGAAACCTCACCACCGGCACTTACGATAACGGTACCCGGAGCGATGATCTTCTCGCCGTTAGGATACTGCTGGGTCAAAGAGAGAGAGTCCTTACCTGTTGGTACGTTTACGTGGATGGCGCAGCAGAAGTCTGACAATGCCTTCACACCCTCGTACAGACGTGCATCCTCACCCTTCTGACTGCGGCAAGGCCACATCCAGTTGGCTGAGAGGCTGATGCTGTCCATGCCATCTGCCAATGGAGCCCATACGATATTGGTCAATGACTCAGCTACAGAGAGTACTGAACCTGCCTTAGGATCGGCAAGACCAGCCTGAGGTGCATGACCCATTGCTGTTACGATACCCTTCTCGCCACGGTAGTCGAGTGCTACGACACCACAGTCAGATAGTGGCAACTGAATCTGCCCCTGACCCTGCTGACGGGCAATCTTACCTGTTACGGAACGGTCTACCTTGTTGGTCAACCAGTCCTTACAAGCCACAGCCTCCATCTGGAGAACACGCTGCAAGTACTTGTCGAGGTTATCAGCAGAATAAGTTACATCTTCATATTTACGCTCTACGGTCTCATCTACCATCACAGTCTTAGGAGTATGACCGAACATCTGAGCTACATCGAGGTCGAATGGCTTTACGCCGTCAGCCTGCTTGAAGCTGAAGTGAGCATCGCCTGTAGTCTCACCAACCACGTACATTGGAGCACGCTCACGGTCGGCAATCTTCTGAACCTCGCTGATATACTTCTCGTCGATGAGCAAGCCCATGCGCTCCTGGCTCTCGTTGGCGATGATTTCCTTGGCGCTCAAAGTCTTGTCGCCGATAGGCAACTTAGACATGTCGATTTCGCCACCGCACTCTTCTACCAACTCAGAGAGACAGTTCAAGTGACCGGCTGAACCGTGGTCGTGGATGCTGACTACTGGGTTCTCATCGTTCTCAACGAGTGCACGAACCAGGTTGTAGGCACGCTTCTGCATCTCAGGGTTGGCACGCTGAACAGCGTTCAACTCGATGCCATTGCTGTAACGGCCTGTATCTACAGAAGAAACAGAACCACCACCAAGACCGATGCGATAGTTATCACCACCTACTACTACAACCTTGTTGCCCTTCTGTGGCTCACCCTTCTTATAGTCACGCTTCTTGCCGTAGCCTACACCACCAGCAAGCATGATTACCTTATCGTATGCATACTTCTCACCATTCTCCTCGTGCTCGAATGTAAGCACAGAACCGGTGATGAGAGGCTGACCGAACTTGTTACCGAAGTCTGATGCACCGTTGGAAGCCTTGATCAGAATCTGCTCTGGAGTCTGATAGAGCCACTTACGCACTGGCATGATGTCTTCCCAGTCGCGCTCAACATCGCTCTTGCCGTTGTCATCCTTCAAGCGAGGATAAGCAGTCATGTAGCAGGCGGTACCTGCGATAGGCCATGAACCTACACCACCACCCATACGGTCGCGGATTTCACCACCCGTACCGGTAGCAGCACCATTGAAAGGCTCTACGGTAGTAGGGAAGTTGTGGGTCTCAGCCTTCAGAGAGATAACACTCTCGATATCCTTCACCTGGAAGAAATCGCTGGTAGTCTGATCGGCTGGAGCAAACTGCTCGATAACAGGACCCTGAGAGAAAGCCACGTTGTCCTTGTAAGCAGAGAGAATCTTGTTAGGATTCTCGTTGGTGGTCTTCTTGATCATGTTGAAGAGAGAAGACTCCATCTCCTTACCGTCGATGATAAACTGGCCGCCGAAGATCTTGTGGCGGCAGTGCTCTGAGTTGATTTGTGCGAAACCGAAGATTTCGCTGTCGGTGAGAGGGCGTCCGTTCTCTTTCTCCAGCTTGTGGAGATAAGCTATTTCGTCCTCGCTGAGGGCAAGACCCTCTTCCTCGTTATACTTCTCGAGGTCATCGACGTACTTGATAGGTTCTGGCTGGTGGTTCACGGTGAACACATCCTGTCCGATACCGTTGTACATACGCTGGAGCATAGGGTCGTGCTCAGCGTTTTCGCTATCTACAGGGAAGTACTCCTCGATACGCGAAATGCCGTTAAGACTCATGTTCTGAGTAATCTCAACGGCATTCGTACTCCAAGGAGTAATCATTTCACGGCGTGGGCCGACATAGAAGCCCTGCAACTGCTGGGCGTCCTCTAAAGTCGCGTCACCATAAAGCCAACAAAGTTCATTGATTTCGTCCTGAGATGGTTTGTGGTCAATCTCGGTCGCAATCACACTCTTAGATGGAGTTCTAAAAAAAAGAATCATACTTGCTTTCTTTTATATTATTAATGTATTTATTTCTTTTCGAGTGCAAAGATAGTGCAATTTCAAGACACTACAAAATAAAACACTGTTTTTTATGTTTTTTTTGTTGAGATTTGGGCTATTCTTACCTTGAAAGGCTACATTTGGCGGTTTAGCTATAAGAAAAGTGCTTTCTGTTGCCTTTTTTGGTTAAAAAGGTGATAAATAAAGATTTAGAGGTTAAAAATGTCTAAATGCATTTGACAAATATTGTTTATTCGAGTCTTATCTGTAACTTTGCAAGTGAAAGAAGTGAATCAGTTTCTATAATGCCCTAAAATGTAGAAGCTTCCGGATAACGGATAAAAGCCGGGAGAACTCTAATATAATAGGAGGTAGAAAGCGACGTTAAGATATACTATAATCAATTAATAATAACAAGAAAATTTAAATTAGAAAGAATATGAAACAGACAAAGTTAATGGTAATGGCAATGATGGCTGTAGCTCTGATGGCTACAAGCTGTGCTAGTAAGAAGGATCTTCAGAATTGCCAGAATGAGAATAAGGAATTGTCAAGCAACTATCAGGCTACCAAGGAAAAACTGGCAGCTACAGAGGCTAGTCTGGCAGCAGCCCAGGAGCAGCTCGCTACTGCAAAGAGCGATTACGCTAAGTTGCAGAACTCGCTTGACAAGAGTTTGAACAATACAAGCCAGAACAACGTGAGCATTGAGAAACTCGTTGACCAGATCAACGAGAGTAACCAGTATATCCGCCACCTGGTTGAGGTAAAGAGCAAGAGCGATTCGCTCAACATGGTTCTTACCAACAACCTGACCCGCTCTTTGAGCAAGGAAGAGATGAAGGAGGTTGATGTTCAGGTTCTGAAGGGTGTAGTTTACATTTCTCTGGCTGACAATATGCTCTATCAGAGTGGTAGCTATGAGGTGAACAGCCGTGCTCAGGAAACATTGAGCAAGATTGCTAAGATTATCACAGACTACAAGGATTACGATGTGCTCGTAGAGGGTAATACCGATAACGTACCAGTAAGCACTACAAGTGCCAAGATGAAGAATATCCGCAACAACTGGGACCTCTCTGCTCTCCGTGCAGCTTCTGTTGTTCAGTACTTGCAGGATCACTTCGGTGTAAATCCTAAGCGTCTTACTGCTGGTGGCCGTGGTGAGTACAACCCTGTAACAACTAACGATACAGAGGTAGGCAAGCAGCGCAACCGCCGTACTCAGATTATCATCACTCCTAAGCTCGACCAGTTCATGGACTTGATCGACAAGGCTCCAGAGGAGAAGTAAAAAGGCTATTTAAAGGTAAAAAGGTAAAAGGGTAAATAAGTAAATAGATGAGGCATCAATGAGTTGTTAAAGACTTATTGATGCCTTTTTAGGTATAAATATACAGATTTTATGTTTTGAGTACGTAAAAAATACATTTTGTTATCATTTTGCTAGAATTATTCTTAATTTCCTTTCTTTTCTTGATTATTTTTATTAATTTTGCAGGCAAAATATCAAGGGCACACTTGGCTGCCCTGATCATTGTACATTGTAAATTATTAATTATACATTATATTGTGTTATGGAAAAGATTAAGATGACAACTCCATTGGTAGAGATGGACGGTGATGAGATGACAAGAATTCTCTGGAAGATGATTAAGGATGAACTCATTCTTCCTTTCGTTGATTTGAAGTCTGAGTATTATGATCTCGGTCTGCCTTATCGCGACCAGACCAATGACCAGGTAACCATCGACTCTGCTGAGGCGGCTAAGAAATATGGCGTGGCTGTGAAGTGTGCTACTATCACTCCTAATGCACAGCGTATGGACGAGTATAAACTCCACAAAATGTGGAAGAGCCCTAATGGAACTATCCGTAGCATCATGGACGGTACCGTATTTCGTGCTCCTATCACCATCCCAAGCATCCACCCTTGTGTAAAGAACTGGGAGAAGCCTATTACCATCGCCCGTCATGCTTACGGCGATGTATACAAGAGCGTGGAACTTCGTGCTGATGAGCCAGGTACAGCCAAACTCGTGTTCGAGGGTAAGAGCGGCAAGAAGCAGGAGATAGAGATTCATTCTTTCGATGGTGCTGGCGTTATCCAGGGCATGCACAATACTGATAAGAGTATCCGCAGCTTTGCTCACAGCTGCTTCAAGTTTGCCATTGATACCAAGCAGGATCTCTGGTTTGCTACCAAGGATACCATCTCTAAGACTTATGATGCCCAGTTCCGTAAAATCTTTGAGGAAGTATATGAGAGCGACTATAAAGAGAAGTTTGCAGAACTCGGTATCGAGTATTTCTATACATTGATTGATGATGCAGTGGCTCGTGTTATCCGCAGCAAGGGCGGCTTTATCTGGGCTTGCAAGAACTATGACGGTGATGTGATGAGCGATATGCTCAGTACAGCCTTCGGTTCTCTGGCGATGATGACTTCTGTATTGGTTTCTCCTGACGGGAAGTATGAGTATGAGGCAGCACACGGTACCGTGACCCGTCACTACTATCGCTACCTGAAGGGTGAAGATACATCTACCAACCCGATGGCTACAATCTTTGCATGGAGCGGTGCGTTGAGAAAGCGTGGCGAACTGGATGGCATCAAGGAACTTCAGAACTTTGGCGACCAGTTGGAGGCTGCATGTTTCGATACTTTGAATGATGGTATCGCTACCAAGGATCTCGTAAACCTGATGGAAGGTGTTGAGGCTAAGGCTGTAAACTCTGCCGGCTTTATCGCTGCCATCCGCAAGCGTCTGGAAAAGCGATTGTCATAAAAACAATAAGACCTGGGGTGATTAACCTCAGGTCTTATTGTTTTAGTTATTTTTAGTTTAAATCTTGATTCTTTTTCTTGCGTTTACGCAAAGCGTCTGAATAAACCTTAAACAAATCAATGTTCAGCAACTGACAGATATGGTAAAGCATACCCGTATCTATAGTGGCTCTGCCGTATACCTTATATATATTAGTACGATGGCAGCCTAATTGCTCAGCAAGCCATACTGTGGTCTTGCCTTGCTTGTTTAATTCCTCTTTGATGATTTCACCGATTAAGGGAATTGCATTTACTTTATCTTTCATACTCTTTCAGTTGTGTTATATGCTCACTTATAGTTATATCGGGTGCAAAAGTAGTATTTCTGTTTCTAACTAGCAAAGAAACATGTAGCGAATTTGGAACACTAAGTTAAAATGTGTAGCAAAATACTCGTTTTTTTATATTTTTTTTCTCTAAAGAACTAAATGTCACGAAATTGTAACTGAATGTAACGCTTATTACGAAAGAAAAGTCGTAATTTTGCAGCGGTATTTTAAATAACATGAAATATGGAAGAGAATATGAAAAGAATACTTGTTGTTGATGATGAGCAAGACTTGTGTGAGATTCTGAAATTCAATCTCGAAACAGAAGGATATGAGGTAGAAACAGCCAATTCGGCAGAAGAGGCTTTGGAGATGGACATCGCTTCGTTCGATTTGCTGCTACTGGACGTCATGATGGGAGGAATGAGCGGTTTCCAGCTGGCTAAGCAGTTGAAGGGCAATCCGATGACAGCCAATGTTCCGATTATCTTCCTTACAGCCCGAGATACGGAAAACGATACGGTGACAGGATTCAATATCGGTGCCGATGATTATATCTCGAAACCTTTCTCTATCCGAGAGGTGATGGTCAGAGTGCGTGCCGTCTTGCGCCGTACGGCTGAACAGGCTGGTGATGCTGATGAATCGAAGATCATCAACTATCAGGGACTGCAGTTGAATCTGGACAAGAAGACGGTGAGCATCGATGGTGAGGCAATCCCTTTCACCAAGACCGAGTTCGAACTCCTGCGTCTTTTCCTCGAAGAGCGCGGCAAGGTCTTCTCACGTCAGGAACTTATCGACCGGGTATGGCCTAAGGATGTGATGGTACTCGACCGCACGGTGGATGTCAACATCACCCGTATGAGAAAGAAGATTGGTAAATTTGCCAAGTGCATCGTTACCCGTCTGGGATTCGGTTATTATTTTGATGCGTAATTAAAATGTTTAAGTTAAATAGTGTAGGTAGGAAGTTGTACTTCAGTGTACTGGCGGTGTTCCTTGTGTTTGCCGTCAGTTTTATCGTGTTCCAGCAGGCACGAGAGAAACAGTATAAAATAGGTACGCTTACTATCAAGCTGGAAAATTATAATGAACTGTTGGCAGAAGATCTGGCGCTCTCTCCTGGTGAAGGAATTATTCTGCAGGATAGCATTCACAATAGGGATGTGACTGTGGCTCATGAGAAGTTGAAGGCTTTTGTACGCGAACATGAAAGCAAGGACCTTCGTGTTACGCTGGTGCGCCCGAACGGTAAGGTGATTTATGACAACATGAGTTCCGACTATGATCAGTTTGCCAACCATGCTAAACGTGAGGAAATAGCAGAGGCCTTGAAAAACAGGGTAGGCTCAAGCGTGGAGCGACAGTCTAAAACCCTGAAGCATGATTATTTCTATGTGGCTTCTTATTTTCCGGAAAGCAAGCTCATCATCCGTACGGCACTACCTTACAATAATGATTTGGCAAAATCGCTGCAGGCTGACCAGCATTTCATCTGGTTTGCCATCGTAGCCGTCATTCTGCTTACCCTCGTGCTCTACCGTTTTACGGACCGTCTGGGTAAGAATGTCTCCAAACTGAGCATCTTTGCTTATAAGGCAGATCACAACGAGAGTCTTGAGGTGGAAGATCTCGCCAAGTTCCCTAACGATGAGTTGGGCGAGATAGCCGAGCGTATCATCAAGATGTATAAGCGCATACAGACCACCCGATGTGAACAGGATGTACTGAAGCGGCAGCTTACCCAGAATATAGCTCACGAGCTGAAGACTCCTGTGGCAAGTATCCAGGGTTATCTGGAAACGATACTCGACAATCCGCATATCAACGAAGAGATGAAGTCGCAGTTTCTGCAGCGCTGTTATGCCCAGAGCGAGCGTCTCACCTCTCTGCTCCGCGACATCTCTACCCTGAACCGGTTGGATGACGGTTCGGATATGATAGATTTCGAGGCGGTAGATATTACGCAGATGGTGAGTGAAATAGCCCGTGAGACGGCGCTGGAAAGAGAGTCGCACAAGATGACTTTCGAGAATCTTCTTCCCGACCAGCATATTATCGTGAAGGGTAACCGCAGCCTGCTCTATAGTGTGTTCCGCAATCTTACCGACAATGCCATAGCCTATGCCGGTGAAGGGCGTAAGATAACGTTGAGTGCCAAGGAGCAGGGCAATAAGTGGCATTTCATCTTCAGTGATAACGGTCAGGGTGTTCCTGCCGAGCATCTCTCCCGTCTATTTGAGCGTTTCTATCGGGTAGATAAGGGACGCAGCCGCAAGATGGGTGGCACCGGTTTGGGTCTTGCTATCGTCAAGAATGCCGTTCTCCTGCATGGCGGAACCATCCGTGTAAGCAATCAGCAGGAAGGCGGCTTGAAGTTTGAATTTACGCTTAAGAAATAAAAATGTTTTTTGAATAAAATATTAGGGTGTCCAGTTCTCTGTTCTTAAAAACAAGCTGGAAACATCCCTGTTAATTG
>OJNO01000498.1_pt1 | contig 18185 bp, 17 predicted proteins | sample 1597761 | NCBI WGS metagenome assembly OJNO01 (sample SAMN00265071, study PRJEB22529) | human gut metagenome
AATCTATGAGGACAACATTTTAGGAAAGCTGTCGGACAGCAGATATATCTTCTCATACTCAGGGAGATAGGTCTTGTAGCCGTTCATGGTCATTGCCGAAAGCTGCTTTGCAGTTACCTTGCCGCAGGCTGTTTTTTCGGTTTTTCTTGGGATAAGCCTCTTTGATGTACGGCTGGTAAAGGCGTTCAGCTTTTCTATATCCAGGGACTCGGCTGCGGCGGAAAGCATATCGGATATTACCGAGGAAATAGCCGCAAGGCACAGGCGGCAGCGCTTGTGGAAGCCTGCGCACTCATCGGTGACGGTGATGATATCCTTTTTGTTCTGCCTGAGCTTTGCGGTGTCCAGATATGCCCCCAGGTCGATTATAGACTCCACCGCTTTTGGATAAACAGGGTCAAAGCAGTGGGGAGCGGTGCCGTCCATAATGATAGCTTTTCTGTTTTTCAGATAAACTGCGTCCAGGGAATCGGGGTCGGAGGAGCAGTGGTATATTTCCTGGGGTTCATCGGAAAAGGCAGCAGATATTTTTTTCATCAGTGTGGATTTTCCGGCTCCTGATGGTCCCATAATAGATATAAACGATCCTTTATTGATGGTCAGCTGAATATCAGTTAATACCGGAACCTCCTGTGTTCCGATGTAATAGCTTTTACATATATGTTCTAATTTTATAACGGTCTCTTCCGCCGCTGTTTCTTTCTCTTTCATAATTAGAACCCCGGTCCCCCATGTTGTGATTTAGCCACTCGAGTAGATGAGGTTTCCTGGCTCACAGTCCCACTGACAACAATTTGGTCATTTTCATTCAACCCGGAAATAATCTCTACCTCTTTATCTGTCGTAATTCCGGTTTTAACATATACTTTAGTCACATCATTTCCATCTTTTACGTATACATAGGAACCTGTCGCATCACTCCGAAGTGCAGTCACCGGAATAACCAATGCATCTTTACTTTCTCTTCCCATAATTTCTGCACGAGCTGTCATTGACGGATAGAGACCAGATAATTCATCCGCATTAATTGATACATAGACGGTGTAATATACAACTGAAGAACTGGATGAACTGGAAGAGGAAGAATATTCTTTTTTGGAAATATCACTGACTGTTCCATGAAAGATCCTTCCTGGGTAAGCATCCACCGTGAAGGATACTGTCTGTCCAATGGCAACTTCTCCGATATCCGTTTCATCTACCAAGAGTTCTATTTTCATTGCTGAGAGATCTGCTACTGTAACAATGACCATTTGGCTCGACAATCCCTGAGATACGGTCTCACCTTCCTGCATCGGTTCACCAATTATTACTCCATCCAGTGGCGAGGTAATCACTGTGTCATTAACATCAGCTTGTGCCTTGGTATAAGCTGCCTGTGCGTTCAAATAAGATAATCTCGCATCATCCATGGTCTGATATGCAACAGCGCCTTGCTCATAAAGACTATTCAAGCGATTGTAATATGACCTTTTATTCTCCAATGTATTTTTCGCCTGCTCCATGGTAGATGTTAAGGATTTCGATTCAATAGTTGCTAAAATCTGCCCTTTGGTAACAGTCTCATTTTGCTTTACATAAACATGTTCCAATGTGCCTGAAGCAGTAGCGGATAATTTTACACTGTTAACAGGCTTGATGGTACCTGTCGCATCAACAATCATTCCGATATCAGAACGACTTACTTTCCCCAGTGTATAAGTATCTTTTTTCTCTTGGCTATTCCAATTATAAAGGCAGTAACTGCCCCCACCTATAATAAGAAAAATAATCAGTATAATCATCAGAAATTTTCTATTCATAAGAACCTCCTATATCTATTCACATTAAGAATCTTATTTTCTCATCCACAAAAAGTGAGCAAAATACCAGCATACATATCGATAATATTTATTCTATCATCCTCCATCTGATAAAAAAAGCTATTGATATCAAAATAAGATTATTTTCCTACCACCCTTTTAAGTAAATAAGACGAAAAAGAAACCTGATCCAGTTGTTATATCGATAACTAATAACTAGACCAGGCTTATACCATAAAGAATTTATTTCAATATCGCACCATCAATTAAATTTCATCATAAAGTGGGTATTTTTTACAAAGAACTGACACTCTTTCAGCACATGATTTTTTGACTTCATCTTTATCGGTATTCTTAACCACCGTACTGATAATATCTGCAATTTCTTTAAAATCTTCCTCAACAAGCCCTCTTGTAGTCAAGGCAGGAGATCCGAGACGAATACCGCTTGTTACAAAAGGAGATAATGTTTCAAAAGGAATCGTATTTTTATTTGCGGTAATGCCAATTTCGTCAAGAACAGTTTGTGCTGTCTTGCCGGTAATTCCAATCGCTCTCATATCCGCCAACAGCACATGTGTATCAGTGCCACCAGAAATTACACGAATTCCACGATTTTGCAATTCATCAGATAAAACTTTTTCATTTTTCTTTACCTGCTTCGCATATTCTTTGAATGCCGGTGAGAGATCTTCCCCAAAGGCGACCGCTTTCGCTGCGATGACATGTTCCAACGGCCCCCCCTGCATACCGGGGAAAACAGCTTTATCAATCGCTTTCGCATATTCTTCCTTACACATAATAATACCTCCTCGCGGTCCGCGAAGAGTCTTATGTGTTGTCGTTGTAACAATATCGGCCCACGGCACCGGACTTGGATATTCTCCCCCTGCAACCAATCCCGCAAAATGTGCCATATCAATCATCAGTAATGCGCCAACTTCATGTGCAACAGCAGCCATTCTTTCAAAATCAATAATACGTGAATAGGCGGAAGTTCCTCCAATAATCATTTTGGGATGTACTTCTTTTGCCAATTTTTCCATAGCATCATAATCTAAAAGTTCATCATCTTCTCTAACACCATAAGGAAGTACATTAAAATAATTTCCAGATACATTGACAGGACTGCCGTGTGTTAAATGTCCGCCATCGGTCAAATTCATCCCTAAAACCGTATCACCAGGGTTAAGCAATCCATAATAAACAGCAAAATTAGCCTGTGAACCGGAATGAGGCTGTACATTTACATGATCGGCACCAAAAAGCTCTCTTGCACGATCGATTGCCAGCTGTTCTAATTTATCCACATACTCACAACCGCCATAATAGCGTTTCCCAGGATATCCTTCCGCATACTTATTGGTAAGGACACTGCCCTGTGCTTCCATCACCGCATAACTTACTATATTTTCAGAGGCTATCATTTCCAGTTTGTTTCTCTGTCGATTTAATTCCTCTTGTATAATCGCATAGACCTCTTTATCTTCGTCTTTTAAATGATAATTTATCATAACTTTTACCTCTTTTCCCTTCTATAATGAGCGCGCTCTCCACCGATCAGTGGCGGTCTGGTACGGGCAGCAACTACTAATGCTTCACCAATTTTATTATTTTTAAGTCTCACCGGAACCGCAACACGCTTCAGATGCATCCCAATCATAGTGAGACCTATATCTAATCCGGCATCTGCTTTTATTTGAAGGACCGCTGCCGGATCTTTAAATGTATAATAAGCATTTGTAGAAAATGAACCACCTGCATGAAGCCAGGGCACTACTGTTACTTCTTCATAGCCCAATTCATCCGCGATTTTTCTCTCTATAATAAGCGCACGATTTAAATGTTCACAGCATTGAAACGCCAGATGCAAACCCTTTTCATCCGCCTTTTCAATCAAGGTTGAAACAATCGCCGTACCCACTTCATAAGAGCTATCTTTTCCAATATATCTGCCGCGAATTTCACTTGATGAGCCGCCAATAACAATCAAGTTTCCTCGCTTTAAGTTTCCGGACTTGCATAACTCTTCAAAAGCGTCGGCTGCTTCTCGCTTCAAAGATTCGTACATGATTTCATCCTTTCAATTTCTGTAATTTTATCTATACGCCTGGCATGTCTTCCGCCTTCAAAAGAACTGTTTAAAAAAATATCAACAATATTTTCTGCCAAACCCTCTCCTATAACTCTTGCTCCAAGAGTCAGTACATTCGCATTATTATGTGCTCTTGTATAATGAGCTGAAAATTCATCGCCGCAAAGCGCGGCACGAATACCCATCATTTTATTTGCAGCAATGCTCATTCCAATTCCTGTCCCACAAATTAGAATCGCAAAATTGACTGTTTGGGCTTGGACAAGACCGCATGCTTTCTGTGCAAAATCAGGATAGTCGCAAGAATCTTCACTATCTGTTCCGCAATCTATACAATCTATATCCTTATTTTTCAAATATTTTTTCAACCGCTCCTTTAACCGGTATCCGCCATGATCACTCGCTATCGCTACTCGCATAAAAATCTCTCCCATTTCATGAATAACTATTACACACTTAACACCATCCACCTATTACCTTGCGCAATATGTAAATGGGGACTGCTATAAATTTTTGCTTAAGATGTGTTTTAATTCATATTTATGATATGAGTTCCGGACGCTTTCGTCAATCTATTCATGATTGCCATACCAATCCCTCCACCATCTGTACCTTCGCCGATAATGTGGTCAACAGGATGGTTATTGAAGAATAGTAGTCCCTGAAATAAATTATGTGCCAATTCTTTTTTATTCCCCCGTCTTCCCCAGACAAAAATAATATTTCCAGCAGGAATTTTTTTCGCTGTTTCTTGGCTGACAAAAAAGCCAAATTTCCCTTTGCCCTTATTTGCAAATGACAAAATTTCAGACTCAACGGCTTCTATGTTTCCGGCATAAACTGTTAACGGTGCGGAAGGGGCATAGTGCCTATATTTCATTCCCGGAGCCTTTGGATGCTCCTGTTCGGCAGTAATTGCAATATCAAGTTCTGTTGGAGCGAATGCCTCCAACATATCCCGTGTAATCCCTCCCGGTCTGTATATGATTATTTTCCCGTTTTCGACCGCGATTACGGTAGACTCCAATCCAATTAAGGAATCACCGCCATCAATCACAAATTCTATTCTTCCATCCATATCATGGAGAACAGCATCCGCCGTTGTAGGGCTTGGTTTTGTTGAGATATTTGCACTCGGACCTGCAATAGGCACACCGGCTGCACGAATCAATGCTCTCGCAGCCTCATGAGCAGGACATCTAATAGCAATTGTCCGCAATCCACCAGAAGTTGCCATAGGAACAATATCTTTTTTAGGAAATACGATAGTTAGAGGACCAGGCCAAAAAGCTTCCATCAGCCTTTTTTCCAACGGCAATATCCGTTTTACATATGTACTGACCTCAGATATATCTGCCACATGCACAATCAGAGGATTGTCAGACGGCCGTCCTTTGGCCATATAAATTTTTTTAGCAGCCTCTTTATCCAGTGCATTCCCTCCAAGACCATATACCGTTTCAGTGGGAAATGCCACCAGTCCGCCGGCACGGATGACTTCACCAAGCCTTTTTACCTTATCATTATAATAGCTTTGATCCACTATTATTTTCTTTGTAATCATCTTTACTTCTTTCTGCAATACAGAGCACGCTCTATACCGCCATAATCTTTGATGACTTCGAAATCTTCATACTGTGCTGATTTCCGAAACATCTCTAAAATATCTGTAGCCTGTCCAATACCGAATTCAACAGCAAGAAATCCTCCAGGCTTTAGATGTTCCGCAGCGCCTTTCGCTAAAAGGTGATAAAAATAAAGACCGTCAGTTCCTCCATCAAGAGCCAATCGCGGTTCATGTTTTACTTCCCTCGAAAGTCCACCTATATCCTTAGTCGGAATATATGGAGGATTACTAAAAATACCATCAAAGATATCCTCTTCATCAAAAGCCTTTAGATAATCGCCTTGTCTCCATTCCACACGATCCGTTATTTTTAAGTTCTGACCGTTCTCTTCCGCTATTTTTAATGCCTCTGTAGAAATATCAACACCTACACCAACCGCATCTCTGCAATAGTATAAGAATCCAACAAGGATTGCCCCACTTCCCGTTCCAAGATCTGCCACCTTAAGGCCTGTTTCATTCCTGTAGTATTGAATTACCTTTTCCAGCCATGTTTCCGTATCCGGACGCGGAATAAGAACCTGTTCATTTACTTTAAGCGTTAACCCCATGAATTCTTTTTTGCCAATGATAGCAGCAGCAGAAAATCCTTCAATCCTCTTTTGTATATATTTTTTAAAAAGTGCCAATTCCTTTGCGGCTAAAATTCGTTCAAACTCCGTATACAAATAAATCCTACTTTTTCCCAATACATGTGAAAGTAAAAGCTCTGCGTCAAGCCTTGCTGAATCTATTCCGTGTTTTTCGAAATACCCGGTAGTCCAAATCAAGATCTTCTTGATTGTCCAGACAGAATTATCGGCCACTCCCCTCGCCCTCTTTCATACGCTTTTTTAAATCCGCCTCTATAAGTACATCTAAAATACCATCCATATTTCCGTTTAAAAAATTATCCAGTTGGTAAACGCTGACATTAACACGATGATCCGTTACCCGCCCCTGTGGAAAATTATAGGTGCGTATACGTTCAGACCGATCCCCAGAACCCACCTGTCCTTTTCTATCTGCCGCTGTCTTATCCTGCGATTCCCGCACAGCTCGGTCATATAACCGGGCTTTTAGAATCTGCAATGCCTTTTCTTTATTCTGGCGCTGGCTCCGCTCATTCTGGCAGGTCACCACCATCCCTGATGGAATATGTGTAATACGTATTGCCGACGAGGTCTTATTAATATGTTGTCCGCCTGCACCAGATGCACGATAAACGTCTATCCTTAAATCGTCTCTGTTAATATCAATATCTACATTTTCCACTTCCGGCAAAACCGCTACCGTAACAGCTGAGGTGTGTACCCTCCCCTGACTTTCTGTCGCCGGGATACGCTGTACACGATGCACTCCACTTTCAAACTTCAATAAAGAATAAGCATTTTTACCATAAATGATACAGGTAACCTCTCTGAAGCCGCCTAAATCTGTTTCATTTGCATCGGCCAATTCCACTCTCCAACCTTTATTTTCAGCAAACTTCAGATACATCTTTAGGAGATCCGCTGCAAATAAGGCAGCCTCCTCACCGCCTGTTCCTGCACGAATTTCTAAAATAACATTTTTACCGTCGTTCGGATCTTTGGGAATCAGAAGGAAATGAATTTGTTTATCTAATTCGTTTTTCATTTTCTCAGCTTCTTTAAGTTCTTCTTTAGCAAGCTCATGAAGGTCAGACTGGGATTTATCCTCCAGAATATTCACTGCTTCCTTACAAGTCTTATCTACCTTTTTATATGAACGATATAGTGTTACAATTTCCCCAAGATCGGAATGTTCCTTAGAAAGTGTCCGCCATTTATTTTGATTGGAAATCACCGATGGATCGCTTAATTGATCTTCAAGACTGCGAAACCGCGCTTCCATGGCATCTAATTTATTTGTCTGCATTGTATCTCCTGCAAATAAAAGCTTTAATTCTTTGACATGATCATAATATAACCACTATAAAACATTACCGTAACAAGTATATCACAGAATTTGCCACGCAAAAAAGCAATAAAAAACAGGGGCATCACGACCCTGCTCTTCATTTTATTCTGCTGTTTTTCCATAACGTCTATTGAATTTTTCAATACGGCCACGAGCTTTTCCGAAACGCTGCTGCCCGGTATAGAACGGATGAGATTTACTGCTGATATCAATATTAATCAGCGGATATTCATTACCATCTTCCCACTTTACCGTCTGGTTAGATGTTGCTGTAGAACGGGTCAGAAAGGAATAGTCAGCACCGATGTCGCGGAACACGACGGGATGATAATCCGGATGTATCTCCTTTTTCACTTGTTGCACCTCATTTCACTATTAGGAATAATTCTTTGCTATTATATCAAATGAAAACGGGGAATGCAAGAAAAATCAATATATTCTATATAATCCGTTTTCCACTTTTCCAATTTCAAAGAATATCCTATACGAGGGTATTTATTTCTCTTTATTACCCAAAATTTTATCCACTTCATCATAAAACGTCTTTTTCTGATTATATCCAATAATCCGGCCTACTTCTCTTCCATCCTTGAAAATCAAATAGGTTGGTACACCTACCAGCCCTAACGGTTCTGCTAAATTTTCCATCTCATCTATATCCATAGACACAAAAGACATCTGCCCTTTGAAATCTTCTGCGGCGGCCTCTACTGTCGGCAGCATCACCTTACAATATCTACACCATGCCGCCTTGCAGGCAAGTAAAGTAAACCCTTTTTTCTCCACAACTTCTCTTTCAAAATCCCGTTCTGAATGAATTTCTGTAACCATTTCCCCTCCGTTATTTTAATGAAGATAATACACTATATACTTCACGGTTTGAATGATCATTTTCTTCAATCATAATATTCCTGTTAAAATATTTCATAAAATATCCCGACTTCTGTTCTTCCTTAAGCAGTGCTGCTACTTCAGGGTGACATCGGATTACCAAATCCCGAGCTCCGCCATATCGTTTTACCGTCTCCAGTTCCCGGTGGATCTGCTGAATTACCGATTGTACCGATAAAATATGGCCTGTACCATTACAAATCGGACATATATCACAATAATTCTTTATCAAGCTGTGAGTGGTTCTTTTTCGTGTCATTTCAACCAGTCCCAAAGATGTCATACCGCAGACAATGGATTTTACTTTATCCTTTTTTAATTCGCGTTGCAGTATTCCGACTATATCCTTTTTCTGATTTTCTTTTTGCATATCAATAAAATCAATTAAAATCATACCGCCAATACCGCGAAGCCGAACTTGTCGAGCAATTTCAATAGCAGCTTCTTGATTAATCAAGTACACAGCTTCTTCATGTGGAATCCCCTGCCGGTTAAACGCACCGGAATTCACATCAATCACGGTCAAAGCTTCTGTGTCTTCAATAATCAACGATCCACCCGAAGGTAATTCTACCCGGCGTTTAAATAGGAGATGTATTTGTTCTTCAATCTTCTCTTTCTTTAAAAGCGGCATCCTTTCTTTATAAAGTGATATCTTGTCGGGCTCAATCGTATGCTCGCTCTCATTTAATTTGCAAATTCGTTCATATATCTTTCTGTTATCAGTAATTAGGATTTCCATTCCTTTATTAACATAATCACGAAGTGCTTTGACTATAATATCACTTTCTCTATACAGGAGTGTTGGTGACTTTTCCATCCGGAACCGTTTTTGGATAATATCCCAATTTTCTTTAAGACGGGTAATATCTTTTCTGAATTCATCCATATCCGCGTTTTCAGCTGTAGTTCTTATAATTAGTCCCATATGCTCAGCACATATTTCTTTTCCTATTTCCTTTAACCTCTTACGAACGGATTCCTGCCGAATCTTTTTAGAAACTCCTATATAACCTGTTCCTGATAATGTCACTGCATACTTTCCAAACATACTGATCTTTTCTGTAATAAGGGCGCCTTTCATATCTGTATCACTTTTAATAACCTGTGCAAGAATTGGGCTTCCTTCAGTCGGAAATCTCTTTTCATTGAGTAGATCCTTTCTGCGTAAAAAAGCATTTTTTCCAATTCCAATGTCCACAAAAATACCATCTACTGCAGGCACAATATTTTTGACAACGCCCTTATAAATACATCCGACTATTTCTGTATTAATTTGCTGTTCTATTTCTAAATCAACTAATTTATGCTGCCTAGTCACCGCAAGAATCGTTTCATCAGTACTAGCAGATAGGATAACTCGATTCATTTATCCTCCATTGATCCTTTATCAAACTAAATCCTAAAAAAATATACCTTCAGAAAAAGGTGTAATTCTCCGAATGCCGTTATAATAATACGTTCCGGTTCTTGAGCAAATAAAGGCATCCGGTATCCATGGCATATTAAAAAATTCTGCTAATATTTTCCATATATCTTTAGGTTGTACACTCCCTGACTGAGAACGGGCAAGAGAAAATTTTAAATATGCACGATTCCCCTGTATCTTCACTCTCATTGGCTGAATAATCATGGGCTTCACATCCATTTGCCTTACCCTCTTAGGAGTAACCCGTTCATAGATAAAGGAATCTAATGCGTTAAACTCTGCAATATTTTTCTCTGTTTGTAAAATATCTTTTCCCCCATCGACCGGACCTTCCATCTCATATACATCTTCATTTAGAAATGTAACAAGTTTCCCCCTGTCAAGGCCGACTTCTTTGATTTCATGAAGCATGATCCCTTGGGGCAGTTGCGGGGTAAGTAGTGCAGAAACTTTTTCGGGTAAAAAATCTTTTTCCAATTTCATTTCTAAATACAGCGGATCTGCCGTCACTCCTACTCCAAGTGCTGCATCAAAGGCTATCTTCATATGAGGATTAAATCCTTCAGAAAAAGCAATAGGAATCCCGGAGCGAATCACAGCTCGCTCCATGGTACGAAGCATATCCAAATGACCTAAAAATCTAAGCTCTTCACCCTTGCTTATAGATAAAAACAGCCTTTTCACTGGGTACGTCCTCCTTATGATCGATCAGCTTCACATCCAGCAATGGGCATACAGCACAGCCATTACACGGCAGATGCCGGCAATCATGGGTAAGCAAACCTTTTTGTGCCATTTTCCATTCTTTTCTGAGATAGTCTTTTGTTACGCCACAGTCGATATGATCCCAAGGTTCCTGCTCAAATTCATTTCTAGGACGATTTGCGTAAAGATCAGGATCTATATTACATTCATGGAAACATTCTATCCACTTATCATAATTGAAAAATTCCGTCCAACTATCGTATGTACATCCTTTTTTCCATGCTTTTAAAATTACTTTCCCCAATTGACGGTCACCTCTTGCAAGTACCGCTTCCAAATATCCGGTTTTCGCATCATGATAAGCGTATTTAATATGCTTGTCTCTGAACAAATCCTTTAAATATTGCTGTTTTCTCTCAATTTCCGCCACGCTGCATTGTGGCATCCATTGAAAAGGTGTAAAGGGCTTTGGTACAAAACTTGACACACTGACAGTTACACGACAATCATATTTCCCACGAATTTCATGATAGAGATCTTTTATTCGAAGCGCTAAGCTCGCAATTCCTGCTAAGTCTTCATCCGTTTCTGTCGGCAATCCCATCATAAAATATAACTTAACTTTGCTCCATCCATTTTTAAAAGCATTTGCACAGGCGCCCATGATATCCTTTTCTGTCACCCCCTTATTGATTACATTTCTCAACCTTTGCGTCCCTGCCTCCGGCGCCAGCGTAAGCCCGCTCTTCCTAACCTGCTGCACTTTTTTCGCAATATCGATAGAAAAGCTATCTACACGAAGCGAAGGAAGGCTAACACTGACTCTGCGATTTTTAAAGGTTTCCAGAAGGTGATCCACAAGCTCCGGAAGACGGGAATAATCGGCTGACGAGAGTGACATCAATGAAATTTCATTATATCCTGTTCGTCTGATTAAGGTGTCCGCTAATTCCTGCAAACGCTTTTCTGTTTTTTCCCGTACAGGTCTATAGATCATCCCCGCCTGGCAAAATCGGCATCCTCTGCTGCAACCGCGAAACATTTCAAGCACCGCACGGTCATGAACAATCTCAATATGCGGTAAAATCGGTTTATCATCTATATGAACACGATCCATATCACAAATAACACGTTTTTGTATGGGGAATTGCACATTAGAAATTATAGGACTTATAGAACGGAATATACCATTTTCATAATAAGAGACCTCATATAATGACGGCACATAGCACCCCTCTATCGCAGCCATTCTTCTAATGATTTCTTTCCGCCCCCCCGTTTTTCCATCTTTTTTCCAATTCCGAATCAATTCCAGCATCTCACAGATAGACTCTTCTGCTTCACCAATAAAAAATACATCAATAAAATCACACATAGGTTCCGCATTATAAACGCAAGGTCCCCCACTGATTACAATCGGATCATTGTCGCTCCGATCTTTAGACAACACGGGGATTTTTGCAAGATCAATCATATTCAGCACATTCGTATAACTCATCTCATAGGGCATAGTAAATCCCAATACATCAAAATCATGTATAGGGCACTTATTTTCTAAAGAGAACAGAGGTATTCCTCTTTCACGCATCATCTTTTCCATGTCTATCCATGGCGCATATACACGCTCTGCCAAAGCATAGGATTTTGAATTGATTACACTATAAATAATCTTAAGCCCCAAATGACTCATAGCTACTTCGTATACATCAGGAAAAGCCAATGCTACCTTTACATCAACAGAATCATGGTTCTTAACGATGCTGTTCCATTCTCCCCCGATATATCTTGCCGGCTTTTGTACATGCATCAACCAAACCGGATCAATTTTTACAGGATTCATAGACATTCTCCCTACTCAAACATCATTTTCTTGCGACGAAGGTAAACGTTCATTAATATTCCGACACAAAATAAATTCATAAGCAATGCACTTCCACCATAACTCATAAAGGGAAGAGGAATCCCTGTAACAGGCATGATTCCAAGTGTCATTCCTACATTGATAAACACTTGGAATAACCACATAGAAAAAATGCCGCAAGCTAAAAGACTGCCGAAAATATCTTCGGAAGATTTTGCAATAACTAACGTCCTGTATAGTAATAAAAAGTATAGAAATATAACAAAAATCGAGCCTACAAAGCCTAATTCTTCACCAATAACAGAAAAAATAAAATCTGTATGATTTTCCGGTAAAAAATCCAATTGGCTCTGCGTTCCGGAAAATAATCCCTGTCCTATAAATCCACCGCTGCCTATCGAAATTTTTGATTGAATCACATGATATCCCGAGCCATATGGATCCACATTGGGGTTAAATAAAACAAGAAGCCTCATTTTTTGATATTCATGGAGAACAAAGAACCAAACTATAGGTGAGATGACTAATAATCCGATTAATGCCTGTTTCACCAATTTCATACTCAATCCACAAATATACAACATTCCTAAAGTGATGGCACAAAACACTAAACTCGTTCCTAAATCAGGCTGTATGAAAATCAGAAATGTCGGAAGTGTCATCAATCCTGCCACAGGAATCAGGCTTCTCCATGTTTTATATTCCTGTTTACGGTTTGATAATAATCGCGCCAGGCAAATAATCATAAATAATTTGGCAAATTCAGACGGCTGTAAAGTAAATGATCCGATCTGTATCCACCGTTGTGCCCCCAATGCACTTGTTCCCGCAAATTTAACCACTATCAATGACAATGCGTTAATCACGAATAAAGTTGGAGCCCATTTGTATAATATGCGATAGTCATATTTCAATGTAAATCCTGATATGATAATCCCCAAAACAAGAAATATTCCTTGTTTCAGAATAAAATCATACCGTTCCGGATATCCATGTACATTGGCATGAGTCGCACTTCCAATGATCATTAGACAAATAATGCCCAAACTGATTACTGTCAGAAACAACGTACTGTCAACTCTTCTTAAATAACGGATTAGATTCATAAATTATCTCCTATGGCGCCATTTATACGCCATTCTGTTCCGATCCCAAGAAAATATCGGACGTCTTTTTAAGATAGATTCGCTACCTTTCAAAGCAACACCATTTTCCTTTTTTGCAGCATGGAGTATATATCGCCATCGGGATACAGGATATTCCCGTCCCTTAAAAACTACATTTATCACACATTGTAAAGCATCTGCAAACGCACAGTCATTGCGATATGTTCGCAATTCTCCATAATGTGACAATTGTGTCGCAATCCGTGAAAAGGGGATTACTCCTCCAAACATGTCCTCATCAATACATGCCATCATTTCCTCAAAACTAATCTTATCATTGCCTTCGCTAAATTGATTCAACACAATGTAGGAATGTACATTCTCCGGCATCATCAAAATCATTTTTTCTGCATTCCGCTTCGATGCCCAGGATGGTGCTAAAACTATTATTGCAAAATCAGAAATCTTAGCCGCGAACTTTATTCCCGCTCCTATTCCTGCCGGACAATCGATAAAAATGAAATCATAAATTTCATCTATATCTTCCAACACCGTATTTATAGCGTCAGAAGATATTTCTTCCCAAGTTTCACCTTGTGAAGCGGAAAGAAAATATAAATTCTCATCAATGGATAGAACCGCATCCCTTATAAAACATTTCCCCTGTGCTAAATCCCATATATTGTAAAAACATTCATTTTCTACACCCAGAATCAAATCCAGATTTCGAAGCCCCATATCGCCATCAATTAAAAGAACCTTTTTCCCCATTCTCGATAACTGAATACCCAAAGCAGCCGTTAAAAGGGTTTTCCCTACTCCCCCTTTGCCAGAAATCACAGATAGCACTTGTGTCATTATCAATTGCCTTTCTTTCTCAAAACTGCACCACTTCTATCTTTTGCAAATGCATATTCGCCAAAATGAAAATACGCATCCATCACTTTTTTTACTACCGGCGCAGCAGAATCAGCACCGAATCCGGCATGTTCAAACATACATGCAATAACGATTTCCGGTTTCTCAAAAGGACCGTAAGCAATAAACCACCCATTATCCAACCCATTTGTTTCTGCTGTGCCGGACTTCCCCGCAATAGAAATCGGATAATTTTCAAATAAATTTCCACCAGTACCACCCTTTTGCATAACGCGGCGGAGAGCTTCACAAACCACATCCATAGTAGCTTTTGACAATGGTAAGCTGCCTATACGTTTAGGTGAAAAGATTTTTTTCGGCGTACCATCCAAATGATCCACACGGCTTACTAAATATGGTTGATATTTAAATCCTCCATTTGCAAGCGCCGAATAAACCATTGCCATCTGCAGAGGAGTCGTCAGAGTGAAACTTTGTCCAATAGCCGCATCAAAAGTTTCCCCTAAATACCAATCTTGACCAAATATCTTCTTTTTATATTCTTCACTGGCCACATTCCCTTCGACTTCGCCGGTTAAGTCAATTCCCGTCAGTTGCCCCAGGCCAAAATCACGAGACATAGCCGCTAATCGGTCAATGCCTACGCGCCGTCCCATCTCGTAAAAATACACATTATCAGACTTTGCCATGGCATCATAAAAATCTACCCAACCGAAAGCCTCTCCTTCAGAATTTCTTTTATCAATAAGCCAATGCCTTCCATTATCAAATATCTTTTCTTCAGGCGTGACCATCTTCGCCTCCAATGCAGTAGCGCCGGTAATAACTTTAAAAGTTGATCCCGGCGGATACATAGAAGAGATATTTCTGTTTTGCAGAGGATGGTTTTTATTATTGATGATTTTATCCCATTCCTCGGAAGAAATACCACGACTGAACTGATTTGGATCAAAGCTTGGCCAGCTCACCATTGCTAATATGGCGCCGCTATTGGGATCTACTGCCACAACAGATGCTCCAGTAGGAAATATCCCCATTCCATGGAGAATGTTTACCTGCGCTTCCACCGCATTTTCAGCCGCACGCTGTAAAACAGAATCTACGGTTAATCTTATATTATTTCCCGATAGGCCAGCTGCACCGCCTGTATAATTTACCGGCTGACCTGCAGCATTCACTTCTATTACTTTAGACCCGTTTGTACCTTCTAAATATTGATTGTATTGCCATTCTAAACCAGCCCTTCCTATCAATGTGCTTGATGCGTAAGGTCTACCGTTTTTATCTACATCTTCGGGACCTGCTTCCCCTACATACCCAAGCATTTGAGCACCGGCATTTCCAAAAGGATACACTCTTACCGGCTGGACTTCCACTTCAATATCCGGGTAATCATTTTTCTTTTCTTCAATTTCCGTCGCCACATCAAGGCTTACATCTTTAGCAAGATAAATCGCACCAAAAATAGCTTTATTATCCTCTATCTTTTTTTGTAACATGGCCGGTGATGTTTTCAAAAGATCCGCCAGATTTCGCAGCTCTATTTCCGGAAGGCTATTCTTCTTTCGATCTACGGGCATTGTTATGCCGTATGAAGCACGTGAGCCTACCATTAAGATTCCATTTCTGTCATACATTACTCCTCTTGAAGCAATAATCGGTAAAGTACGAATTCTATTTCCATCTGCCTCTTGTTTATAGTAAGATCCCTCTATGATCTGCATAAAAAATAAACGAAAGCTCAAAATTGTCAACAAAACAATTGACACATATGCTAAATTTGCATATCGCGTTTCTTCCTTATTTTTCAACAGATTTTCAAGTATTCCCGGTACACGTCTTTTCATTACCACCGAGATTCTCCCTCAATTTTAAAATACCATAATGGTCGATGCAGTAAAAATGCACATACTGCATTATATCCAATAAAAGGAACTCCAATATAAAGCAAGTATAAAAATGATACCAACGGTACACCGGCAATCCACATTATCAACGTGGAAATACCCATAAATGCTAAAGAGCCCACGATTACGGAAATTACAGAAACATACCAATTGCGATTATATTTCCCTTTGACAAATTTAACAAAAATAAAGGTAATCACTATATAGGCCAGCAGATGCAGACCAAAAAAATTCCCAATAATTAAATCCTGCACCAATCCACCAACTATAGACAGTACATATGCATATTTAACCGGAAACACCATCGCAGAAATAATAATAAAGACGAGCCAAAGATCCGGTTGCGATATCCCGTCAAAGAAAAATGGAATGACAGATCCCTGTAATATAGAAAAAAATATACATAACCCGATTAATAATTCTTTATTCATTTTCAGCTCCCGCTTGATGAAGGTTAGGATTCATTGGTGGCTCACGCTGAATAACTTCCGCATCAATATTCTGTGGTAGTGTTTTACGGATAGAATCCATAATAACAAAGACCTCTTCCAAATGACCAAAGTCCACAGCGGGTTTAATATCTGCATCTAAAGACAGCTTCCCGGAATCATCCGTAACTTGCTGAATGCTTCCGATGACCAAACCTTTGGGATATACACCTCCATACCCGGAGGTAATAACCACATCCCCTTTTATAACATCATCTTCTTTGACTATATTTACAAAAGACAAAACCCCTAATTTCCCTGTATTTCCAGATACCATTGAGGCTACACGAGAAGCCGGCCGCTGAATAATGCCCCCTACCATCGTTCTGGGATCAATAAGGAGCTGTACTCTTGCCGATTCCGTATATACTTCACTGACAAAACCCACAAGGCCCTCCGGCACTATAACAGGCATGTATTTCTTCAAACCTTGATTTACACCACAATCTATAACCATGGTATTTGTCCATGTCCCGTAATCCCGACCAATTACAGATGCACCCAGCAGATTAAATTGCGTATACCCCTCTCTGAATTTAAGGAGGTGTCTTAACCGAATATTTTCCGCAAGAATTCCACTGTATCGAGATTGCTCTGCTTTCAAGCTTTCATTTTCTCTTTTCAGGCGCTCCAAATCACTCCAATTGCTAAAAGATTGATCTATAATTTTTATTCCAATTTTTCCCCAAGTTGCCGTATGACTCATGCTATACTGAAACGGTGCTGCCGCAGTAGACAGTGGTTGAGAGACAAAGGGCACCGATTCCCGATGGCGCCAAAACCATCCACCTAATGCCATCAAGATAAAAATAAAGATGGTTAATAAAATCTTTCTCTTTCCAAAAAAGATCATTATATCCCTCCGTAATATTTTTCGCCACTTTCCACAAGCATCGGCAATCTAACTGCATTGCCTAATGCCAAACAGCAGCCTTTGGCCACCACATTTTCCGGTTCATCCGCCACAAAAACAGGAACTCCTATCTGTGAAGCAATCCACTCATCTATTCCGGATAATTTCGCAGTCCCCCCAGATAAAATCATACCATTTTTCAATAAATCTTCAGTCATTTCAGGTGTTGCCGCACGCATCACTTTCTTTATCAGTTGTACGACCGGCTGCAAAATACGCTGCATAATCGGTGACAAATTTCGTTCAGTTAACTCCAGTATAATTTCAACGCCGTCAGCTATACGTCTTCCTCTAATGGTAAACGTACGAGATTCTCCGGTATGTACCACCGATATCCATTCCCGTTTCAACTGTTCCGCCTGTGTCATTCCGATCATCAAGTGATATTTCGCCTGGACAAACCTGCGGATACCTTCATCAATGGTTTTCCCCCCGAAAGAAATCCCATGTTCTTCAACAACTCCGCCTGCACAATAAATGCCGCAGTCTGTAACATCCTTGCCAATAACAGTGGATAAAACAGCTTCTGGCGTATCAATAATTACACCAGCACCAATAGCCG
>OJNO01000504.1_pt1 | contig 18026 bp, 9 predicted proteins | sample 1597761 | NCBI WGS metagenome assembly OJNO01 (sample SAMN00265071, study PRJEB22529) | human gut metagenome
AGGTGGCAGTAAGGGAGCAACACGATTCCATTCATCATCGGTTAATTCGTATCGGCGCAACATAATCAACACCCCTTTTTCTTTATTTTAACATGAAAAAGGGTAAACGAATATATGTTTTGTGCAACTTTTATTTTTCAAACACGCTCTAGAGCATTCCCTTATCTTTATTTTTGCCAGAGCTTTGCGTCAGCTTCAATCCGGTAAGCTCGGCAGGCAATTCCAGACTTCCTGTATCCTTTAACATTCTGCAAAGAAATGCAATCTGGTGTCTGTAAGGTCTTGAGGTACTGTAGCGCTCTGGGTTAAAGGTGTCAAAAGTATAGGACGCTTTTGGCGCAGCAGCCAGAAGCGTAGCAACCGTTTTTATACTATCTGTGGAAGTGATTACGACTTCATCGAATCTTGTCTCTCCCATGCACTTCTTATATTCTTCCTTCCCCAAGTCCAAAATATGGGATAAGGGATAAAATGAGAAAAGTCCCATCCGGCTGGTGAGCACACTTGCCAGCTTCCAGCGGTTACCTTTCTCGGGATCCGGCTTCAATGGCAGGCTGGAACAGTCAGGTGATAACTGTGCCAGATATTTGGCACAGTCTGTATTGCGGAAATCATTGTATGCAAGCCAGAATTCTTTTTCCGGTGCCTGTGCTGCCAGGGCATTAAAATCCCGAACCAGATTCTGGGAAAGCTTCCGCCCTGTAAAGAACAGGACGCGTGTGCGCGGTGCCGGTACATCATCGGAAGAAGCTGGAGCATAATAGGGCAGCGGTCGTCCGTTTAAGAGAGAATCTGCAATATCTGTGAGAAGATATTGTGGGGATTCCTCGAAAATAGTGGCTTCTCCAGAGGAATTCTTTGCTGCCTGTAAATCATGATTGTTTTCCATTTGCAGAGAGCTTTTTTTCGAAGAATTCCAATTGTGCTCCTGGGAATCGAACGCACGGTCTGTATCAGAAGTAAACTGGTCAAAAGGTGCTGAATGTAAAGCTTCATTTGTGGCCATCTTCTCAGACATCAGTTCTAACTGTCCGATATATCGTACTAACTCTGGTACATTATCAAATGCAGGATATTCCGGGTGAAATATATCGCAAAGTGTGGAGTGCAGATTGCAGGAATGATTTTTCAAACAGGCTCCAGAGCTCTCGGGCAGACAGGAAGTGGTTTCCAGCAGGACAGGAGCAGCTGGTACAGTCTGATGGTCGCTGGTTGCATTTTCGTGTCGAAGAAATGTACCGCACAGAAATCTCAGAATCTGTGTGCCTGTGGTGAATCTGGCAGAAAGTGCATTGTGATAATCCGATATAAAAATATCACACGCCGCAGCGAAATCCGGTACATCGAAATCTTTTGGCATTTCTTTTATATGTCTAAATTCAGAAAAATCAATTTCCCTCTCATGATCCAGATGCAGATACAAAACCTGATGATCGGAAAGTTCACAGTCAAATATGTAGAGGGCTGCCATGAAATTCCGGAATGTCTGCTCGGTATCCGCAATATAGGATCCTGGAAGCAGCGGCGCATACAAAATAGTCTGCATGGAATCCATCTGCAAGCTGCGGCGGAGCTTTTCCCTGTGTGATTCATTGGGAATCACTGGAATGTGGGTGGAAGAACCGATAATGTAAGGCGTTTTGCAGATATTAGCTGTCATACATTCCTGCAGGTAAATATCCCGGTTCTGTACATTGTTAAAATACAGGCAGTCTGCCATAAACATAGTATGCTGCCAAAGCCCTGTATCAGCGGTGGAATCCGGTGTGTTCAGAACGGTTTCCGGATACAGATTGTGTCCGCAGTAAAGCAGCACAAACTGTCCCTTTTCCTTCCGGAAATAGTAGGGCAAAGGTCCGTCTGTGATAACGTAGCCGGAGAGTGCAAGTGCTTTGCCGTATTCTTCGCTGTCCGGGCACACCAGAGTAATATTCTCAGACAGAGCTGTGCTGTCGGAAAGATAGCGGTTCAGAAGAGCCTGGAACAAGGCATGCTTCTCCTGAGTCAGGGAGACAATGATCTGGTGTTCTCCGAAATTTCTTAGAAGGTGCACAAGTAATTTCAATATCCAGGTAGGAATTTCTTTTCCACGGCTGGCTTCCAGAAGAATCTGCTCCGGATCAGGAGCAAGGCTTCCGGTATAGGCAAAGCCATAAAACTGGGAGGAAGTTTTTTCCCGGTGGATCATCTCAGCAGGCTGATAGCTGGGAGATGTTTTGTGAGAAAGCTTGTAATCCTTTATCCAGGCTTTCTGCTGCTGTACGGTCATTCCGTTGCAGGCTTCTACAAAAGAGATCATTTCCTGTCTGGAACCATAAAGACAGAGCAGTCGCCCAATATGTGGCGGAAGTGAATATCGGACATAATGATTGTTCTCCCAGTCTGGAATATTGGACTCCATATAATCGAAAAGCTCATTGATCAATTGCAGCTTCAGTTCTTTCTGGTCAGTCTCATAGTTGGTGAGAAGCTTCCAGAAACGGTAGAAAAAATGGCGCACAGCAATGAAATCCAGCTCTGTCTGATATTGCTCAAACAGCCCCAGCTTCTCCATTTCTTCCTTCATAAAAATAATGGCATTTCGGATGTGAAGGGTGGAAGGCGTGAGGCGGCTGAGGAATCCTACATTTTTTCTGTAATTATAGAAGCACTGATCCACGTATCCGATGGAACGGGCTTTCACAGCCAGAAGATAGGCCACCGGAAGATCTTCGAACCGGATTCCTTCTGGAAAACAAAGTCCGTTAAACAGGTCTCTGTGAATGAACTTGATCCATGGGTATGGAGAAATCGCAGGTAATTCATAAGGCTTGTCTGCAACGCGGAAGTTCTGATTATGGCAGGAGGCAAGGTATTCCTTACGGACTCCGGTCTCAGAGTCTACATTATAGTAACGGAAAAGAACCAGGTCGTTTCCGTCAGCGGTAGCTTTTTCATAAAGAAGTCTGCAGGCGTCAGGCTCTACGAAGTCATCGCTGTCTACAAACCAGACATATTCTCCATGGGAGTGGGCAAAACCATAATTTCGTGCCCTGCTGACTCCGTGGTTCTCTGTGGAAAATATAAAAAGCTTCTCCGGATTTAACGACTGATAAGCCTGCAGAATCTGCAGGCTTCCATCTGTACTGCCATCATTGACAGCTACGATCTCTATTTCCTCAAGTGTCTGTGCCAATAAGCTGTCCAGGCACGCACTCAGGTATTTTTCCACGTTATACACCGGTAAAATGATGCTGACTTTAAAAGACTTCATCAAAAACTCTCTACCCCATTCCTAATTCCGATATTTCAAGTCAAAATTGCAGTTATTTCGTCAATCTTTTACCTATAATAGTACCAGTTCGACAGGGGGATTTCAAGGGGAAAAGGAAGGGAGAAACTTGTTTATTTTCTGTTTATCTCTTTCTCACCAAATGAACACATTTATATAGTACCATGGAAAACGAGAAGGAGGGTTTTTACTTATGACTGACAAGGAGTATTATGAGCTTATTCAGCCGTATGAGGATGCGATGAAGCTATTGCTGACACGTCTGGAAGTGCTGAACCACTCTATTTATGAAACAAAGACGGGAAAACCCATTCATAACATACAGTACAGGATCAAAAAGAAGGACAGCATTGAGGAAAAACTGGTGCGTCATGGCTTCGAGCCAACCTTGGAAAATGCCAAGGATCAGTTGCAGGATATTGCGGGGGTGCGTATTATCTGCTATTTTGTTGGTGATGTGAATAATCTGGTAAACATGTTAAAGAAGCAGCCCGACCTTATTTTCATCCGTGAGAGCAACTATATTGAGAACCCCAAGCCCAACGGTTACCGCAGCCATCATGTCATTCTCGGCGTAAATGTCTGCTGTCTGGATGCAAACGAATACTATCCGGTGGAAGTCCAGCTGCGCACCATCTCCATGGACTTCTGGGCCGCCATGGAACACCGCGTCTCCTACAAGAAACAATACGACAACAAAGAACAACGTGTGGCCGAACTCCTCCAATACTCCAATATACTGGAAAAGATGGAAAAGGAGTTTGAGAAATATAATGATCATCCGGTTGAAATGTGAGTAGCAATCTGATAAAATAAAGAAAACGTTTGTTCGAAGGAGGCTATAAACATGGTGTTTGTAAATGAAGCATGGAACGGAACTGGTGAAATTGTAGTTTACAGTAACTATCATAAATATTGGCTGGACAGAGAACGAAAGATAAAGAATCCATTGTTTGATGTGTTTAGCGGGAAAATATTGGATTTGAAGGATAGGAAACCATCGGCGATTAAATATTTTTACAATTTACTGGATTGTGAGATATGCCCCGGAGTAACTATTTGTGTGGTACCTTCCAGTAATGCGGAAAAAAGAGAATCCGGAATTGGAAAACTAGGAGAAATGCTTGCTGCCAATGGAAGGGATAATAAAGTATATTTTTTAAGGAGAAGCCATTCAATCAACAAGCTTGCAACAGGAGGAAGCAGGAATCTGTCAGTTCATATGCAGTCTATTGATACGGTAGAGGATATAGACATAAGCGGAGACATTGTATTATTGATGGATGATGTAACTACAACTGGAAACTCTCTGTATGTCTGCAAAGAAATTTTATTAAATCGTGGAGCCGCTAATGTAGAAATGTTTGCATTGGGTAAGGCAATATAAAATGGAAAAGCTTATGGAAGAAAAGAAAACAACACTATGGCAGGAAATAAAAATCTGTCGAGTTGATGAAACAAATTATCCACATGATTTGAAAAAAATAAAAGACCGGCCAGAGGTTTTGTACTATAGAGGAAATATTGATATTTTGAATAAGCATAAAAGTATTGCGGTTGTAGGATCACGTAAGATATCGGCTGTAGGTGCTAAGTTGGCTTATAATGCGGGCAGTATTATAGGCAAAAATGGTTTTAATCTTGTAAATGGTCTTGCACTTGGCTGTGATGCAGAAGCTCTAAAGGGGGCTCTGGCAGCAGGGGGGAAATGCGCAGTGGTTCTTCCTTGCGGAATAAATGAAATATATCCGAAATCTAATCAATGGATTGCAGAAGAAGTTTTAAAGCAGGGCGGATGTCTTATTAGCGAATATCCCGAAGGAACAAGACCTGAGAAATATCGTTTCGTGCAGCGCGACCGACTTCAAAGTGGCATGTCTCAGGGGGTTCTGGTAGTAGAAGCTATGGAAAAAAGTGGTACTATGCATACTGCAGAGTATGCAAAAAAACAGAATCGCCGCCTGGCTTGTTATTATCACGGTTTGTTGAAATATTCTACAGGAAATAATGTTTTGGAGAATTTATATCAGGCAGCAGTGATTAAAACCAATGAGGATTTAGAGAACTATTTATGTGAAATTGCAGATATAGAAGAATATACGCAATTAAGTTTTGATTTTGTATAACTATTTCCCCACGAGAAACAGAAAAGCAGCATTGTCTCTCGTGGGGATTTTTATGTTCTGTTTTAGTACAAATTTTATTGAAAAATATCCTATATCATTTCTACTTTTTTATCTTATTTTTCGCACGGAATAAATGGCAAAAATGCCGTAGTTCGCATACTCTTTTCATATTCTAACAGTTGCGAAAGACTAACCCATGATTTATAATGAGCTATGTCGAAGTCTGTCCATTTCTGATTATTGAACGCAAGGAGCATTCCGCAGAGCGGTTAGTGTTTCCAGGCAAACAGTAATTAACAGGAAGCTTCGAAGATATTATAAAAATATTGAGGTGAAACCATGAACCCATTTTATAATAAAAAGAAAAAAGGATATACATTAGCAGAGGTTCTGGCCACGGTGGCAATACTCCTTATCCTCATGGCCATTGCTGTGCCTGCGATTTTTTCCATAAGGAAGAACCTGCGCCAGAAAGCTCTGGATAATAAGGCAGAGCTGATTTATACGGCGGTGCAGAATAATCTGGTGAAGCTGCAGAGCAATGGTAACAGCAGCCTTTATGACGGGGAAAAAACAGCAAAAGCTATGGGAAGGACGCCCTCAGATGCCACCAAGGAACAGAAGCTTTATTACGCACTTTCCACTGAAAAAGCAGACACAACAAGGGCGGCCAGTGTACTGGTGACAACTGATACCGTAGATGGCGAACTTTACAATAACTACTGGGTAGTAGAATATAACCCGGAAAGTGCCAGCGTATATGCTGTTTTTTATAGTGAGTCAGATAGTATCAAACCATATGATCCAAATGTATATGACAGCTTCCGCTATAAAGACAATCGTCTCAGCGATGGCGCAAGAATCGGATATTACGGCGGAGATGCACTGGACGGCAGCAATACAGCAGTGCTTGCCCCGAAGATCACGGTTACAAATGAGGAAAAACTGGTTGCAACCATTACTTGTATGCGGCCGGGACAGGATGACAAGAAGCTGGGCTTTGACGTAGTTCTCAGCGATGATCAGGGGAATAAGCTGAATTTGTCATACAAGGCGGTTGGAGATAAATTGGTTCATACTGCGGATGACCTTTATCTGGCAGATCAATCTCCAGCGGATCAGGAGAAGGCAGATAGCAATGAAGAAAGTTCAATTGTGGGCAGAAGCTATACTTTGAAAATTACTTTGGATGATCTGAAAAATGAGGCTTCCAGATTTGTGTCAATATATGGTAAAAAAAATCAACAGTTAGTAAACAGAGGGATAACCCCATTAAATGCAGGAACAAATCTTCATATCAAAGTAACAGTTAGAAGTGACAATTACAAGATTGATGGTTTAGCTACAGAATGTACTACCAACAGCCTTTTTGCGGATCAGAGTACTTCCAATCAAGCTGTTGTTTACTATGGAAGACATTTACAGAATCTTGATCTGGCATCTGGCGTAACAGAGGGCATAACAGAAGCTGTTGTGAAAAATCCTGTTCACTTTGAAAAGCAGGAGGATAAAGAAGAAGGGGACACCAGTTCTTGGTACAGTTGTTATGGGGATAAGGCATTTACTCCCATTACAAACACTTATCTTAAGAAATTTTCCGGAGAAAGAACTGCAATAATCTATCACCTGACTGTGAAGGAAGGCGTGAAAATCGCAGGTACAGAAAGAAAAGGCGTAGGTATGTTTGCCGTGTTGAAGGATTCTATGACGGTGGAGAATCTGCGTCTGGCAGGAACCACCATAGCAATTACCGGTGAAGGAAAAGAGAAGGTAAGTGTCGGTGCAATTGCAGGTGAGACCACAGGCTCTGCGAAAATAACCAATTGTGAGGTATATCTGGACACAGAAGACATAGAAGGAAAGAATGAGAACGATGTCTGGATTAGCGGTGCCGGAATTCAGGGTGGATTGATCGGACATACTAACAGTGTGGCAGAATCAGGCTCTTCTGTGACAATAGTCAACAGTTTTGCAGCAACAGTTATGGATGGCAGAGAGAACGGTACAACAGGTGATCTTATCGGTACGGTAGGAGGTCTGATCGGACAGGCGGATTGTGCAGTGAATATAAAAAACTGTTATGCAGATTCTTACTTGACCGGAGATGTAACAGGTGGTTTGATAGGAAGTGTAAACAGTGGCAGCGTAAATGTTGAGTACTGCTATACGGCAGGGTATCAGAATCCAGCCAATCACGGCGGTGGCCTTGTGGCAAGCTCTGTTGACAGTAATGCTCTCAAGATAAAAAACAGCTATACAGTTGCTACTTACCTGGAAAACAGCGAAAGTAACAACAATCCTGTAATATATGCTGTCAGCCCAGGTACTCTGGAAAATGTCTACTATTTAAATAAGGGAAAAAATGTGGAAAATGACAATGGCGAGGCTGTGGATTATTTAACCTTTAGTAATAAAGCTAAAATGGTAGAGAAGCTGAACAACAATGGTAGCAATTCCTTTACCACTTCCACCACAACCTATGCCTACAATCTGAGAAACCAAGGTCTCACAAGCTATTCCTATCCATCTTTGAAAGATATTTCTCATTATGGAGACTGGCAGGCAAGCTATGAGGCAGGAAGCCTTGTATATTATGAGAAATATGCAATAAATGAGTCGAATTCCAGAGAATACGGCTTCTTTGGTGGAAATGTCCAGTCCTCTTTATCAGATAGTCTGACTGTCGTTGGAGATGGATACGGTATTGTATATACGAAAAGTGTACTTGAGACATTGTCTGGCTTTATTGTCAGCTATCAGAACAGTGAGGATGCAGATAAGCTGGAAGAATGGAAGGTTGACTGCAACAGTACGGAAACTGAGAAGTTCGAAGTTTCTGTAAATGATGGCGATACTGCGCAATCAGAGGAAACTTACGTTATTTTCCCATTGCCAAAAGAAATTATGAATGCTCAGGCAATCAAGGGTGTTTACTACCAGAAGCTGACAGTAAAAGGTGCATCAGATGCGGAACTTAACGATGAGGGGACTGCAGCACAGGCTGACGGTGATGAGACCACAGAGGTGCTGACTGGAAAGACATTCTATTTCAATCCCCATTTTGCCAAATCAGTAGAAGCTGCAGATCAGGCTCCGAATAATATTTCAGCTATTTATCTCCGCACACCTAGACAGCTTTATCACATGAGCTTATACTATCAGGATTATGCATCCTTATTAAAGGGAATTTCCTTTATCCAGGAACGAGATATTGATTATGCGCCATATGACTGGAAAAATTATGAAGGTGTTCAGGAAGCGGTAACTGTCCAGAGTCCTGTGGGGGTAGCGGAAGATGGAACAATCACACCTTTTACATCTACCTACAAAGGCGGAGGATATGAAATCCGTGGAATCAGCTTTGCCACAAAAGGTACAGCGGTTGGATTTATTGGAGAAAATCAGGGATCCATACAGAATGTTTTCCTTGTGTCTGATTGGGAGAATAACGATTTTACAGGAACCACAGCGGTAAGTAATCCATACCTTAGCTATACTGGAACAATCGGAAGTAACTGTAACGTTTATATGGGGGCTTTGGCAGGAATCAACAAGGGAACCATTCAGAATTGTGCAGTCTGCGGTTACAGTATGGGTCGTGATGGAATCGTGTATGTCCAGCGAAACGGAACTCTTTACATAGGCGGACTGACTGGCAGTAACCAGGGAAATATCTATAACAGTGAAGTGGATGCTCCGGCAGTGAATGCAAGTGTGCTCTACGGAAATGCTTATCTGGGCGGTTTTGCAGGCGAAAATATTGGTTCCGGTCTGATTCGAAACAGCTATGCAGTTGGAAATGTATCAATTGAATATTCAAAAGGTGCAAACTGTACAATCGGTGGATTTACTGCAAAAAATACAGGTGTATTAAGAGGCGATTATTGTGCAGTTGCGTTGGGCGCAGCCGGAACTTCCAAAACCTATGGTTTTTCACCAAAAGGCGGCGGTGTTGTTTCTTCTGACTGTTATTACCTCAACGGAGGTACTTTCCAGTATCTGAATAATATGCTTCCGTTTAGCAATGACCAGGGCGCTGGCATCCATGTTACATATCAGGAAATGGTGGAAAAGGCAACGAAAGGAACTAAGGCAGACGAGTCCCTGTGCAACGGAGCAACTGATGAAGAAAATTATCCTTTTAATGCAGTAGTAACCAAGGAGGGTAAAAAGGTTCATTACGGCAACTGGCAGATTCCGGTTAACCTGGGAAGCATTGGCGTTATTTACTGGGAACATGAGGAAGGGGGAGCCAACGACGGCTACCATTTCTCCTATATCGGTTATAAAGCCAGCAGTCAGGATCCTACTTCAGTTTTGGACAAGGTAGGAGACAGTACCTTGTGTACTCGTCATGATGATGGCGGAAGAATCACGGAATACGGGTATGGATATTATTATGCTACCGGCAGTACCAAACCTGCTTCGACAATGTACTATTTCCAGGCTGGAGATAGTGAGAATGCCCAGGCTTCTGAGAACCTGACAAATCAGCTGGATGGAGTGACTGTTGTGGCATACACTACCGCCCAGGCGATTGGAATAAGCAGCAGCTCAGATACGAGTAGTTATATGAAAATGACAGTTAACGACCGAACGGCGAACGGTATCTGGCAGTTTAGTTATAACAGCCAGCTGTACACTTTTACTATCAACCCGTTTTTTGCAAATGCAATGCAGTACGGTAGCAACTCTCCAAATTATGATGGAATTCAGTCTCCTACTGTAACCGTTCTGGAAGACGGCTTCGAAGTCCAGGCAAATGCCAATGAAATAATGCCCGGCGAAAACGGCAAAGAATACGAAATCCGCTCTGCGGAGCAGTTGGAGTATATGAACTGGAACTATAAGACAGGGACTGCGACGAAGACATTGGATACGGCAGATGATGTGGAGCTTGTTGATAAATATCCGTATCTGGGTTATATGACGGGAAATGATGCCCCGGTGAGTGCAGATTACAACTGGATTCAAAGTCATGATGTAGACGCGAATATGACATCTGCACCAGATGGCGGAAATGTTTTCTTTACACAGATTGGTTCTATGTATGATGAGAATGGTGTGAAGAATACTTCAGATGCACAGGCTCATATGTCTTACTTTAATGGGAATTATGACGGGAATACATATTATATCAAAAATATTGAAATTAACAGTAAAAATACCGTTGTTGGTTTGTTTGGAAATATTATAGGCGCAAAGGTAAATAATGTTATTTTGTATTCGGATAAAGGAAATTATATTCAGCGAAGGAGTGATAGTGAGAAAAGTTGGCACGCAATGGGAGGTATGTGTGGACTTGCAGCAGTAGGAAAGGGGAAATCATCCGATGATGTAAAAATATCAAATTGTACAGTATCTGGTTACACAATTCGGGACAACACCACAAAAGGTGCATGGGGTGATACAAGCATTGGTGGAATGTTCGGAATGAGTACAATGGATTTAAGTAAATGTACTGCAGTTAATGATATTGTAGTAAACACAATATTTTCCGGACGAATGGAATCAGTTAGAGTTGGTGGCCTGGTTGGAAGTATGCGAGGCTATATTACAAATTGTTATACAGGTGGAAAAATAGTCTGTACCAAAAAATGCATCGATAATGTTTCGAAAAATCGTCAGGGAAGCAGGCTGATGCTGGCTGGAATATCAGGTGGTATTTATATTAAAAACAAAGGAAATTTGTTAACTTTGTTAGGCGAATCAATTCTTGGAATTAAAGACTACAAGGATGATACAAATGGAAATAATAAAAAATGTGAAAGCCCAGCTACTGTTATCAGGAATTGTTATACTTATGTAGAGATGCCAAATGATCCAGCTTATATTGATAAAATTACATCTATTGAACCAATTGGCAGTAATGGTGAAACTCATGATGAAAAGAGCGATAATTACCATGTTAAAATAGAAATTTCCAATTGCTATTATTATGAAGATAATATCCCAAAATCTATACAAAAAAATTATAAAATTAAAGAGATATGGGGTGCTAATTCAAATGCAGATTGGAACAACATTGATTCTACAGCCATTCCTCTCAGCTGGGCAGAAATGGCAGGGGAGGTAGATGTAGATTCTACAATTGGCGGCGAAGCAAATGGACAGAAGGTACAAGGTAATTTTGTTACTCTCCTGAATACTCCAAGCAATGCTGACGAGGTTCCAGCTACTTTCGCTACAGTTACCAAAAAAGAAAACGACCAGAACGTAGACGGTAAATACTCCTTCCCAGGCAACCGCACCGACCTGGAGGGTGAGAACTATCCGTTCCCAACGATTCTGACACAGAAAACCAAGCGTGGAACCAGCGTAAATGTTCACTACGGTGCATGGCCGTTGGAGGGTATTTTCTGGCGAGAAAGCCGCGCGACTATGGATATTTTCGAAGACATGGATTTGGAGCATACAGATGACAGCAATCAGCCAAGGGCATTGAAAACATTCTATCTGGACAGTAACCTGGTTGGTGATGACAGTCTTGGTGAAAAGCTGACTCTGAATAATGGATTCACAGTGGAATACAGTAATGGAGATGATAAAGATGACACTGCGACAGCGGCAGTTTCACAGCAGTCCGACTGGTCAGATGGAGTCTCTGAAGGCGTTGAGATTTCAGATGGCACAGAAACATTTGTATCCGCCAGTGAAGCAGGCGACAATGTACAGACTGAAACCCAGACCTCTGATCAGAAAGATTATATTGCGCAAATTGTAAAGTTGGAGTACTCTGAAGCAGAGAACTGCTACGTTGCTACAGTTGAGGCCCTGAAAACAGGAACCACGGTTATTACTGTGAGAGCAACAGTACGCAAGACTGTAGATAATCAGGAAATAGAACTGGAATATCAGGCCTCTTTCACGTTGACAGTAACAGCGGATCTTACGGTATACTCTGACTCCGCAGAAATAAAAGGAGAACTTCACCAGACATCAGATTCAATCACGCTTTATGCAGTGCCTACATCACAGGCACTTAGTGTAAAGGAAGCTGGTTCCTCCGGAAGCACAGCAGAAGTGGGTGCGGATGGTTTTTCATCAGATGGCAGTGGAGTGGCAATTGAAGAGGATGCGGCACAAAGTGAAGAAAGCGGTATTTCAATGGAATCTCTGGAAGCCGACGTGGACACAGAAAATCTGGATGATGTAGGTGGATTTGAAGCTGGCGAAGACTACGCAGATATGGTTACGGAATCAGAAGAAGCGGGCTCCTATGGCAGCAGCAATTTTGAATCTGCGCCAGAATCCAATTCGGAAAACAGTGCGGCTGAATATTTTGAGTCAGATCCCGAAACTGCTTCTGGCTTCGAAGTGGAAATCAGTGAAGGTCAGAATGTCCAGACCTCAGGTGACCAGAAAATTGCAGTCTATGCAGATACAGCGCCATCAAAGAACTTTGCGTCAATGATGACCTGGACTATAACAGAAGATCCGGTTGGTGCGGTTACTGTATCAGAAATATCAGACAATCAATTTACTGTAACCATTGAGTCTCTTGTTCCGGCAACACTTACTGTGAAAGGAACCTACACGTATAAAGGCGTAGAATATACCAGCTACACTTGGATAAATGTGATAGGATTAGAGAGTGGGCAGACGGTATCCACAGATCCTTCTGACTCAGAAACAGGAGCTGACTGGTCTGGCAGCAGTGCAGACAGTGCGAACTATAGTTCGGATGCTACATCGGGCTGGGAAGACCAGAATAACGATACAATAGACATTATACCAAATGAATCCGCGGATGATTTTTCCGAAGATGATAGCAGCTGGGAAAGCGGAGACAGTGGATTTTAAGAGAAAGGAGGTACCTGAAATGCTGAGAGAAAAAATAAGAAAGAAATTAAAATCAGAACAGGGTACCTCTATCTTCTTTGGGCTGTTACTTTTCCTGGTGGCATCTATTCTGAGTGTGGTAATGCTGGAAGGCGCAGTGACTACTGTGAAAACAGTGGCATCGGACCGGGAGTCGGAGCAGAATCAATTGAGCTGTACCAGTGCGGCACAGGTGTTAAGAGATTCTATTACCAATATAAAGCTGTCCGCAACTGTTACAGTAAAAAAAGATAAAAAGGGTGCAAATACAGAGACAGTCAAAAAATGGAATCCATCTGGATTTCTCAACTCTTCCTTGGCGACTCCATCAGACTTTGCGGATTTGATACAAGGTTACCTAAAAAAATTGGATGATCAAAATAAAAATGTTGCATCAACAGAAAAAATGGATACTCTTACCAAAAAGCTGACATTATCAACTTCAGGATCGGGATCTGAAACGGCGGTTACTCAATTCAATGACCTGGAAAACGTAAATGCAGAATTTACCATTAAGCGTATGAAAAGCACTGACGATACGAAAGCAAATGAAGTTATCTATGATATTACTGTAAGGTTAAGTACTGGTAATGGAAGTGATTCCAGCCGGGTGATACTTAGTTTAACTGGAAAAGTAAAGCAAACCGGACAGTCAGTGACGACAACAAATGATGGTAGCACTGAAGCTACCACGTATGAATACACCTGGGAAGCAAAAGACATTTTTTACGGTGACACAGAACGTACTTTGGGAGATTCACAATGAAAGAATCAGGATTAAGATTAAAAAAGAAACTGCAAAGTAAAGCCGGTGAAACAATTGCAGAGACTCTTGTTACCATGATCATTTTGTCCCTTGCAGTGCTGATGCTGGCAGGAGCAGTTGTGACGACTGCGCGTGTAAACAAGCAGGCGGACAATACAGATACCTCTTTCCAGACAAGACAAACAGGAGCAAAGGTAAGCAAAGGAACCAATTCTACGAAAGTGATCCTTTCAGAAGAGAATGCCACAGGAGATGCCGGCGGTGCATCAAGTGCGGAAATTCCGGTGCAGGTATATCAGTCCCAGGCAAACAGTCTGGAAAAGAGTTATATTTATTATAAAATAAATTGAATTTTAAAGCTTTCACAGAAAACTCGCGAGCTGTGGCGCGAAAATATGAGAATGTATAATTTCTGTGCATTGGGAAGCATGTTGCTGTGAACAGGACAAACAGAAACACGTTTACAGGAGAAAGGCATGAAAAATACAGCGAAAATCAAATTGAAAAACCGAATACGAAAACTGCTGTCTGACAAACGAGGCTTTTCTCTTGGGGAGCTGCTGGCGGCGACCGTTATCCTGCTGCTTGCAAGTCAGGTTATGACGCAGGGAATGGCTTTTGCCACTCGGATGTATAAGGAATCTTTGACCAGATCCCACGCAAAGCAGCTATGTTCCACCTTAACGAATGTAATTGAAAAAGAGCTTCGATATACAACAAGTGTTAATAAAGGCAATGATGGAACGGTACTTAAGTATTTCAGTCCGACTTACGGAAAAACAGAAAGTGCTTTTGCTGCTATAGATGAAAATGAAAATAAAATTGATGGAACAGCAGGGGGTGAAATAGCGGTTCAATTAACCGCAGAGGATGGTTCCCGGTACTGGCAGAAACTGATCTCTTCTGCCAGTTACAGTTCCTTTGACCTGAAAGCAACAATTCAAAGCGTGAAACTGGAAGGAACTACCTTCCATGTAATTCTTGAAATCACAGATAAAGATGGCAAAAAGATTGTTACCAACAAATTTGATGTGATAGCAGTAAACGATATAAAATTAGACCAATTATAAAAAAGAAAATAAGACTAATTGCAACTATTCAGCAGGTACTGTTTTACGAAACGTGTAACTATAAAGGCCCTGAACAGCTGCAACAAATTTGTTATAGATAGATTTAAACATGAATCACATACCGAATATAAATGCAAAGGAGAGACCACCACATGGCATACAAACGTCTTGGTGACCTGCTGATCGCGGCGGGGACGATTACACCGGAAGAACTGGATATGGGACTGCAGAGGCAGAAGGAGACCAAGGAACGGCTTGGAGCGGCTTTGATCTCAGCAGGAATCATCACAGAGGCAGAGCTGATCGAGGCACTTCGTCTTCAGCTGGGTATTGAATACATAGATCTTTCGAAAACCACCATTCCCATTTCCATGGCACAAGTTGTTCCGAAAAACATTGCGAAACAGTTCCAGGTAGTGCCGGTCCGCATGGAGCGGGACGAGCTTTATCTGGCAATGAGCGACCCTATGAACTTCTATGCGATTGAGGAAGTTAAGAAAGCAGTCCGTAAAAAAATTGTTCCGATGATCGCTACCACAGAGGGCGTGGAGCATGCCATTCTGGTTCTTTACGGAAACGAAGGCGCCGCAAGGGCTATTGAGGCCATGAAGCGTGAGGCTCCAACCGAAGAGGACAATGGCGAAGAAGCGCAGTTTACAGGAAACATCCTTAACGATAACATTAACGATGCACCAACCATCCGCCTGGTAAACTCCATTATCGAGCGTGCCATTCTGGAGCGTGCCAGTGATATCCACATTGAGCCAAAGGAAAAAGAGCTTCAGGTGCGCATGCGTATTGACGGTGTGCTCCGTAAGATTCTGACGATCCCAAAGAACCTTCAGAACTCCGTTATTTCCCGCTTGAAAATCATGAGTGGAATGGATATTGCAGAACGTCGTGTTCCACAGGATGGACGATTCAATGTTAAGAACAAAAAGCGTGAGTTTGACCTCCGTGTAAACTCTCTTCCTACTGTATATGGAGAAAAAATCGTAGCCCGTCTTCTGGACAAAAGAGCCGGCTATCTTACCCCGGATTCCATTGGTCTTATGGGCGACAACCTGAAGAAATACCAGCGGGCTATCCACTGTACCAGCGGTGTTATTCTGATCGCCGGACCTACCGGAAGTGGTAAATCTTCCACCATGAATACCATGATTTCCCAGTTAAATACAGAGGAAGTCAATGTAGTAACCCTGGAGGATCCGGTTGAGTACAACATCGACGGAGTGAACCAGGTGCAGATCAATGAGAAAACAGGCATGGATTTTGCCAATGGTCTTCGTGCCATCCTTCGTCAGGACCCGGATATCATAGCCGTCGGAGAGATTCGAGACGGTGAGACCGCCCAGATCAGTATGCGTGCCGCAATCACCGGACATGTTGTGCTTTCTACAATCCATACCAACGATGCTGTGGGAACAATCGAACGTCTGGAGGATATCGGCGTTGAGCCGTACCTGATCGCTACTGCTCTCCGTGCCGTTATTTCCCAGCGACTGGTCCGCCGGATCTGCCCCAAGTGTAAAAAGAGCTATGAGGCGACAGACGAGGAAGTAAGACGCCTTGGACTCAGCACGGAGCATAAGCATATTTTCTACCGTGGCGAGGGCTGCGCGGACTGTTTCAATACAGGCTACCGCGGACGAATTGGTGTATTTGAGATCCTGGAAATCACCCCGGAAATCCGCCCCCTTATTTCCCGGCAGGCCGGACGACCTGCTATCGAACAGGAACTGGCCAGCGCCCACAGCGAGTTCAAGACACTGCGCGAAAATGCCATTCAGCTGGTGGAAGAGGGAATTACCACTGCCGAGGAAGTGCAGCGAGTCATTTACGAAACAGGGGATATGAAGAAAGCAGAAGAAGAGTAATCTGTTTGTTACTGTGAACGGAGTGAACAGTAACATCTGTTTAGTTAACTAAATTGCTATCTAATGTGTTGAAGTTTCAGTCAGTACACAGCATTGAAGACCTTTTACCCCACCAAAATACAGAAAGTCAGGAGATCAAAATCATGTACAACATAGAAGACCTAACCGAACAAGCCCGCCGCAGCGGCGCTTCCGACATCCACCTGGTATGCGGCCTGCCGCCGAAATACCGTCTGGATGGCCAGTTGGAGAACATGGCAGAGGAACATCTTTCAGAAAAAGACTGCGATATGCTTTGCCAGGATCTGGCGAAAGACGCTATGTACGAAAAACTGGAATATACCGGAGAACTTGATTTTTCCCGTGAAATAAGAGGAATCCGCTGCAGATGTCATGTATTCAAACAGCAGGGCAAAGTCTCCGCAGCCATCCGTCTGCTTAGCGAATCCATTCCAAGACTGGACTCCCTGGGACTTCCCCCATCTGCGCTGGAATTCACCAGCCTCCACAAGGGAATCGTCCTGGTAACCGGTGAGACCGGTTCCGGTAAATCCACCACTCTGGCAGCTATGCTGGACGAAATCAATCACACCAGAAAAAACCACATTGTAACTCTGGAGGATCCGATTGAGTATGTATACACCCCGGATCTCTGCGTCATCAACCAGCGTGAGGTGGGCAAAGACACTGCAAGCTTTTCCGAAGGTCTTCGTGCCAGTCTGCGAGAAGACCCTGACGTAATTCTTATCGGTGAAATGCGAGACAAGGATACCATTGAGACTGCGATCACAGCAGCCGAGACCGGACACCTTGTATTTGGAACCCTGCACACAGGCAGTGCTTCTGACGCTATTGACCGTATGGTACAGGTTTTTCCAGAAGGAATGCAGAACCAGATCCGTCTGCAGCTTTCCATGACCCTGATGGCTGTTATTTCTCAGCAGCTTGTGAAGAAAAAAACAGGCGGCCGTGTGCTGGCAAGTGAGGTTATGGTTGTAACCGACGGTATCCGAAACATGATCCGCGGCGGAAACACCCCTCAGATCGCCAACGCCATTGCCACCAGTGCGGCAATCGGCGGACAGACCATGGACC
>OJNO01000512.1_pt1 | contig 17668 bp, 9 predicted proteins | sample 1597761 | NCBI WGS metagenome assembly OJNO01 (sample SAMN00265071, study PRJEB22529) | human gut metagenome
TCTATCGCAACAGTAGCAGCTGACGGTACAGTAACTGGTGTTAAGGCTGGTAAGGCAACAATCACAGCTAAGATTACCGTTGGTAAGGATTCTGCCACAACTACTAAGGATGTAGAAGTTAAGAAAGCAATTCTTACTGCAGTTAAGCAGAACAAGGTAAATCAGCTTGCAGCTACTGTTGTTGGTGATACAAAGGATCTTAAGGCTACAGATTTTACAATCACAAATACAGCTACAAATGCTACTGTACCTGTAAAAGCTGTATCTGTTGACAAGACAGATAAGACAAAAGTTACAATTGATACTTTCGTTGATATGAAGGATGCTAAGGAATACAATGTTGTATTTGATGGCACAACTCAGAAGTTTACAGCTACTGATGGTACTGTTGCAAATGTTGGACTGACAAGATTACAGGTTCCAGCTGCAGAGAAGACAGAAGTTAAGGCTCAGTGTTTGGATGCTAATGGTGTTGTGATTGGAGAATTCCCAATTACAAATGCAAACAGCGCAAAGGGACAGGTATCTACAGAACTTACAATCTCAAAAGGTTACGCTGAGGATGCTGGCGTTTATCTTCCAGCTGTTGGCGATACTATGAATGTAAAGCTTACTTATCATACAGGTACATTTGGAACTGATGGTAATGAGACTGGAAAGATCGAGCAGACATTTACAATTACTGCTGTTGATCCAAGCCTTGTAAACTATAACTTCCAGGTGACAATCGCAGATAACACTCCTGCATGGTCAGCAACTTCTTTCAAAGCTAACAATGATGTTAAAATCGGAGCTGTAAAAAATGCATATTTCTGCATTTTAAAAGATGATGGAACAGAAATCAGCAATTATGGTGATTATTCTGTAGAGTCTGCAGATAAAACTAAATTACTTGTAACTAACACACCTTTATCTAAGGCATCTGGAACAAGCGCAAAAGTAGGTTCAGTTGCTGTACCAGTTAATGGTGTTAGCGAAGGACTGACCTATATTGTAATCAAGAAAGATGATAAGGTTGTAGGTACAGTTGCTGTTAATGTTAAAGCTAAGCCGGTTGCAACTTCTGTAAATCTCGATAAGACAACTGTAACAGTTGTTAGAGGAAAGACTGTAACTGAGTCAGCAATCGCTGTTATTAAAGATCAGTACAATGATGATATGACTGTTGACAGTGCTAAAATCGAGTGCATCGGAGCACCAGATGATGCTTCAAAGACAGCAGCTGCTAGCGCCCTTCCAACAATTACTCCTAGTGGTAAGAAGGCAACAATCTCTGTAGCTGGAAACTTCGCTTCAACTGCTTCTTTCAAGAAGGGATCTTATACATATAAGGTTACTTTAAAGAATGGCGATAAAGAGTTAACAAGAAGCTTTACAGTAACACTTGTTGAAACAGCCGCTACACAGGCTTATGAATTAAAATTCAATCAGAATAAAGTAAATACTACTATTGGTACAGGTACTGTAACTGAGTCTGATTATGACATCACAGTTGATGTTGCTGAAATGGCAAATGGTGGTGCATTAGATACTCTTGCAGCTTCTACTCCAGTTAAATATACTGTTAAGACTTCTGCAGGAAAGACAATTGCTGTAGTAGGAAATAACCCAAGTGATGGAACTGCTGCTTCTGCTACAACATGTGCAGCTATTAGCAGCAATGCATCTGTCTCTGGAAATAAGCTTACAATTGATACATTAGCTTCATCTACTGCTGGATTCAAGAAGAACATCGATAAGGGTACTTATGTTGTAACTGCTGAGTTCTACAGTGATTATGGAACAAATAAGAAGCCTGTTACTGTATCTGGAAGCTTTACTATTGAAGATACTCAGGATACATTAGTAAGCTATAAGTTTATCACTAATGACTTTGGTTCAAATACTGTTAAAACTGCTTTTACAAATTCAAATTTAGTAGAAGTATATTACGATGGTGTAAAACAGACTATTACTGATGTTGCAGATGTAGATGGTACTGTACTTGCAAACGGTGGAGCTTTTGTTAAGACAGTTGATCTCTACGTTACAATTTCTGGTTCACCAAACAAAGTTTGTGTTAAGGTTCCAGTAAATGATCAGGTCGCAGTTTGTGCTGGACTTAAATAATATAATTTTATAAAGTTTATTACAGCATGTAACGAAAACAGGCTGCTGCATTATGCAGCAGCCTGCTTTTTGTATATTTGAAATAGGAGATCTTATTATGAGAAAGTTTAGTTTGAAAAAATTGAGCTGTTTTATCCTTTCACTATTACTGGTTATTTCAGCTATTTTTAGCAATACCGTTTCAACAAATGCCGCAACCAATAAATATATTAATTTATTACATAAAGTCAGCACAGCAAGACCAAATTTCCCGATTCGCTATAATTTCAGTCTGGCAAAGGCATCTGATATTTACTTTGACTTAAAAAATAATGAACGTACTACAGTTACCATTAGTATGAAAAATAAAATGGATGAAAGTTCAATCGTAACAGATACTCTTTCCTCTGCAGATCCAAGATGGGAATATCATCAGAATACCGGTATTTATCAGTATACACACACTATGAATCTTGCATCAGGAGATTATATTTTAGAACTTAACTTTGAGGCAGAAGTTAATTATGAGTTATCTGTAAGTAAAATCTCACCGGACCCTGTATTAAAAAACACAAAACTTTTGGTCACAAAGGGATTTACTTCGGCGATTAAAGTAGATGGTGGAAAAATTAAGAGTTGCAGCTCTGCTAATAAGCAAATTGCTACAGTAACGAATAGTGGAAAAGTTATCGGAAAGAAAGAGGGTAATACAAAAGTTACGGTTAAACTTACAAATGGAAAAAAACTTATTTGTAATGTATCTGTTAAATCAAATAAATACAGTGGGAAAAAGCTTACCATCAGTGATACCACATATAATCAATATGGTTTAAAAGTTTATTCTGCTTATTTTGATAATAAAGGTAATTTAGTTGTTAAATTTATGGTTGCAAATAATAGTTATGGAAAACTCACGAAAATTCCAAAATTAAAAATCACGGTTAAGGATTCGAAGAAAAATGTGGTGGCAAGTTTTAAAAAGAATTCTTATACCATAAATGTGAATAGTTATAAGAGTAAAAGTTATACCATCTCTATTCCAAAATCCTCATTGAAAAAGAGCAAAGATAAAATTGATGTTAGAACATGCACATTTACAATTTCTGGTAAAGATGCAGATGCAACATTATAATCCTGGCAAATAACTGGCATTTTGTAGAAAAACCCCAGACGAAAATCGTCTGGGGTTCTAAGGTTAGATGAATAAATTTAATTCAGTCTAAACTATTTAGCTGTAATTGCACCAGGTACAGTTACTGTAACATATGTATCAATACCAGTAGCTACCTTAACCTTTACAGTTAACTTAGTAACTGTGAAATATTTTCCAGCTGAAATGTTAGTATTGAGATTATTATTATCTTTCTTAATCTTAGTACCATCATTAAGAGTGGCCTCTACTTCACCGATATCAAGAGCACCGTCTTTATCTGTCACACTAGCAACACTTGTATATGTCTTACCATCAAATGTAACAATAATAGCATCTTTTAACATCTGTTCAACAGTATTGCCGGTTACAGTATTATTCTTTACCTCGACCTCAGCCTTGGCCTGAGTATCAGTAATGGTAAATGAAGTTGAAATTGTAACTGTCTTGGTTGTTCCATTCTCAACGATATTTTTCTCAGCAATAACAGTGTATGTTCCAGCATCAAGCTGCTTAACTGCTAATGCACCACCACTGATAATAACTGGCTTAACAACTAATGAACCAGTAGAAGCACTGATTGCTGCATGTGTTGTGGTTTCAGCATTTTTATTTCCAACAAAAATCTTAGTACCATCAGCTTTCTTTACTGTAAAAGTAGCATCATTTTCCACTTCTTTGTCAACACCATCAGCAACACCAATCATCTGAATGTTGATGGTCTTTTCTTTGTTATCATTGTCAACCTTCATATCTACATTGCTGTTATCAATATCAAGACGATATGCAGAAACTGTTGCATTAACATCAGCTTTCTTTACAGCTACGCTTACTGTTTTAGCTGCAACTTCCTTATTGTCTTTCTTATAAGAAATTTTATAAACATAGTTGCCCTTTTCTGCGGTAGCATTGAAAGTAACATCTTTTCCAGTTTTTGCAGTAAATGTGAAATATTTGCTTGCAGCATTAGCGTTAACAGCATTTACTGTTAAGGTATTGCCCTGTGCATTTTTAGCATCAGTAGAAAGGCACTCAACGTTCAGGTTGTAATCACCAGCCCATTTGTCACCATACTGATCTTTTAATGTAACATTTACTTTCTTGGTGTCGTTTGTTAAATCCTGTGAAAGTGTAACAGCTGACTTATCTACATCAAGAGTTGCAACAGCTCTTTCAGCTACAATATCAATTGCAACAGAACCTACAACTTTATCATCCTTTTTAACAAGAATATAAGCTGTACCATTCTTTAATGCTGTAATTGCGATAGAATTGTTAGTTCCAACTTTATTACTTGCAAGCATTAATACAGACTTGTCAGATGATTCAAATGTATACTTGCTGTAGTCAGAAATTTCCTGGTTATCAGCATTCTGAATCTTGAACATTGCAACCTTTGTCTCATTTACAGCAATCTTGTTTGTATCTTTTGCTTTGTCAAACTTCTTTGCGGTATCATCAATTCTTACAGCGAAATTATTAACTTCTGACTGAGCAGTTGCTGTAATTGTCACTTTGTTTGGTCCAATGTTTCCTTCTGGCTTACCATTCTGGTCATACTTACCTGTCTTGTATGTGATTTCAGCTGTAGCTGTATCACCAACCTTGTTTAAGTATAACTTAGAACCATTAGTATATCCGTTTCCGTTTGTATTGATTGTAAAATCATAGTTGGAATCAGTTTCGCCATACTTAAGCTCTTTTACAACAACGCCGTTAGCATCCTTAGAAACTAACTTAACTTCTGTTTCTGTAGCATATGGAATTGTGGCCTTATCAAGTGCAATAGAAGCAACCTTTCCGTCAGAAGCTACGAATGTCTTTGTAATTCCATCAAGAGTTACATCATATGTAGCAGCATCCTTTAACTCACTGAACAGTGTTAATGTAACCTTGGAAGCATCCTTAGAATCAACAGATACCTTGGATACTGGGTAAACAACCTTTGTTGCTTCACTCTTGATTGCGAAATCAGTTGCCTTAAGGTTCTTTGTATCGCCAGTAACAGTAGCTGTAAGCTCTGTTAACTTGTTCTGTGCTACTGTAGAAAGAACATAGTTCTTTACTTCTACTTCCTGAGTAGCGGTAGCTGTATCTTTACCAATCTTAAGTGTAGCTTTGATTGTAGCCTTACCAGCCTTAACACCCTTTACAGTTCCGTCTTCAGAAACTGTTGCGATTGTTTCATCACTGGATGTGTAAGTGATCTTAGCTCTTGAAGAAGCCTTCTTAGTTGTTGTTAACTTAGTTGTGCTTCCAACTGCTACTGCTGAATCTCCAGATAAAGCAACGCTTGCCTTAGCGACTTTCATTGTGTAAGTAAGCTTCTTTGTCTTTGCCTTAGCATTCTTCTTTGTAGAAGTCTTGTAAGTTACCTTAACCGTAACTTTAGCGGTACCTGGCTTAACACCTGTAACCTTGATCTTCTTTGCTGCTGTCTTCTTAACAGTTGCAACAGACTTCTTGTTGCTTGTTGCAGTTACTTTAACAGACTTCCAAGACTTTGGAGTTGTAACTGTAACGGTCTTGTAACCAGCAGAATAAACTGTGGCTTTTTTTGCGCTAAGCTTTGCTGTAGAAGCTGCCTGTGCGTTTGTAGCAGGAACTGCTGTTACAACCATAGCTGCAGCGAGAGCAAAAGCTAACACTTTTTTGCTTGATTTCATTTTTTTTCCTCTCTTTCTTTTTGACTAACTTCCATCTCTTCTACTCGTTTAACCCTGCACGTTTAAGTTCCTTCATCTTCTCTTCCAAACCGCTGCGGACGATTTTTCCAGTCCAATGTTCTCGCTAATTGCCTCCACTGACCTCCTCGGTCTTACTGTTAAGTCCATTGTCAGTTTCATCTACAGACACACAAATCATAAATGACCAGAAACTTTCGTACATCAGACGTCGGCGTAGAGTGTGATATCAACGTTGATTGTCCAGCATCAAGATCAGCAAGCTGAGGTTCCGATGACTTATATTTCTAATATGTATCTGCAATTGTAAGGTCTGTCTGGAATAACTTCCAGTTTCCATAGCCTCGATAGTAGTTCATCACTTGTCGTACTATTTATAGTACTCTTTTAACTACTCTACGTGACAATCATACACCAAGTATTGTATCTTTGCAACACCAAAATTACATTTTATTGAAAAAATTCTTTAATATTTTCTTAAGCATTTAAGAGTTTTTTCACTTTTTTCTATTATTAAAACTATTTCACGCGTAGTTCGAGTGAAACTACGCGTGAAGATAAACAATTCTATTTAAAGTAAGCAACTCCGGATTCGAAGATCTTCATATCCTGCTCTCCGTAGATGTTCATGGCAACGGCCTCACCGCGGCGCTCGCTGTGCGCCATCTTTCCGAGTACACGTCCATCCGGACTGGTGATACCCTCGATCGCCATGTACGAACCATTGACATTCCACTCTTCATCCATGGTTGGCTCGCCGGCTTCATTGACATACTGGGTGGCAACCTGTCCGTTTGCAAAAAGCTTGTCCAGCCATTCCTTCGGAGCTACGAAACGTCCCTCTCCATGGGATGCCGGGTTGCAGTATGTTGCACCAAGCTTTGCCTGCTGCAGCCATGGGGATTTGTTTGTCACAACCTTGGTATATACCATCTTGCTGATGTGGCGGTTGATGGTGTTGTAGGTCAGTGTCGGGGAATCCGCACTCTGTGCCTGGATCTGTCCGTAAGGAACAAGTCCCAGTTTGATCAGCGCCTGGAATCCGTTGCAGATACCAAGTGCCAGTCCGTCACGTTCTGACAGCAGTCTGCTTACTGCCTCTGTCATCTTTGCATTCCGGAATGCCGTTGCAAAGAACTTTGCAGATCCTTCCGGTTCATCTCCTGCGGAGAATCCACCCGGGAACATGATGATCTGTGACTGGTCGATTGCCTTGACAAATTCATCGACAGAATCACGGATGTCTGCTGCACTCAGATTCTTGAATACTTTTACAATGGTATTGGCACCTGCACGCTCAAACGCTTTCGCACTGTCGTACTCACAGTTTGTTCCAGGGAATACCGGAATGAATACGGTCGGCTTTGCGACTTTGTTTCTGCATACATAAACATTCTTCGTATCGTATACGTCACTCTGTACTTTTTCTTTATCCTCGGTTGCGCGGGTTGGGAATACACGCTCGAGTGTTCCCTGCCATGCATCGAGTGCTTCCTCCATGGAAAGTTCCATGTCTTTGTATACGAATTTCTGTGCGTCGTTCACTTCTCCGATAACGATTGCAGATGCTTCTTTTATAATAGGAAGAAACTCTTCTTTTACTTCTGCTACGATATTACCGAATCCCGGTGCAAATAAGGTTTCTGCAGTGACATCATCGGCAATTGTTACACCCAGTTTGTTACCGAATGCCATCTTGCTGACTGCTGCTGCCAGACCTTTTCCGTCAAGTGCATAGGCACTGCGGATTGCACCCTTGCCGATCAGCTCATGAATCTTATCATACAGTTTCATCACCTGTTCATATACCGGCAGATCATACGCGTTCTTTTCGATCGTAAAGAGTACCAGCTTATCTCCTGCTTCTTTCAGTTCCGGTGTGATCACGTCTTTTTCTCTTGCCACATCGACTGCGAAAGAAACCAGTGTCGGAGGCACGTCAATATCGTTAAAGGTTCCGGACATGGAATCTTTTCCACCGATGGACGGCAGTCCAAAACCGATCTGTGCATCAAATGCACCAAGCAGTGCGGCAAACGGCTGGCTCCATCTCTTTGGATCTTCGTTCATTCTGCGGAAATATTCCTGGAAAGTAAATCGTACTTTCTTGTAGTCACCACCGGCGGTCACGATACGGGAAAGGGATTCCAGTACGGCATATACCGATCCGTGGTATGGACTCCAGGAGGATAAGTACGGATCAAATCCGTAGGACATCATGGTTACGGTATCGCATTTTCCTTTCAGAACCGGAAGTTTGGCAACCATGCTCTGTGTCTCGGTCAGCTGATAGCGGCCGCCGTATGGCATGTAGACACTTCCCGCACCGATGGAACCGTCAAACATCTCGACAAGTCCCTTCTGGGAACATACATTAAGATCCGCAAGCATGGCAAGCCATGCTGATTTGTTGTCGTTTTTCTGTAATGCATCTGCAACTTTCGGAAGTTCGATCTTTTTAAAGAAGTTGTCTTCCTCTTTTGGCATCTCGACTTCGACATCTGCTTCCTGATGCGCACCGTTGGTATCGAGGAATGCACGGGAAATATTGACAATGTCTTTTCCTCTCCACTCTAAGATCAGTCTCGGCTCCTCGGTAACAACTGCCACCTCGGTTGCTTCAAGGTTTTCTTCTTTTGCATAAGCAAGGAACTGCTCGACATCCTGCGGAGCGACAACCACTGCCATACGCTCCTGGGACTCGGAGATTGCAATCTCCGTTCCGTCCAGACCGGCATATTTCTTCGGTACTTTGTCCAGATTCACGCGCAGTCCGTCTGCAAGCTCACCGATGGCTACCGATACACCGCCGGCACCGAAATCGTTACATTTTTTGATAATATGGCTGACTTCTTCTCTGCGGAACAGGCGCTGCAGTTTACGCTCAGTCGGTGCATTACCTTTCTGTACCTCGGCACCACATACAGACGTAGACTGTGTGTTATGTGCCTTGGAAGATCCGGTTGCTCCACCGATACCGTCACGTCCGGTACGTCCGCCCAGAAGGATAATCTTATCTCCCGGATCAGAGGTCAGTCTCTGTACGGCACGTCTCGGTGCGGCACCCATGACAGCACCGATCTCCATACGTTTTGCTACATAATCCGGATGGTAAACTTCTTTGACATATCCGGTTGCCAGTCCGATCTGGTTTCCATAAGAGCTGTAACCTCTGGCTGCCTCGCGCACGATCTTCTTCTGTGGCAGCTTACCCTCAATCGTATCTTTTACGGATACGGTTGGATCTGCGGCTCCGGTCACACGCATTGCCTGATACACATAAGTTCTTCCGGAAAGCGGATCACGGATGGCTCCGCCTAAACAGGTAGCAGCACCACCGAACGGCTCAATCTCGGTCGGATGGTTGTGTGTCTCGTTCTTAAAGTTTACAAGCCACTCCTCTGTCTTTCCATCTACTTCCACCGGTACCACGATGGAACATGCATTGATCTCGTCAGATTCTTCCTGGTCTGCAAGTTTTCCTTCTTTTTTCAGACGTTTCATGGCAAGCAGTGCCAGATCCATCAGGCAGACAAACTTGTCATCGCGTCCCGCATACAGTTTCTTGTGGGTATCCAGATATTCTTCGTAAGTCTTTTTGATTGGTGCCTGGTAAAATCCTTCATCAAACTTCACATTTTTAAGTTCTGTCGAAAAGGTGGTATGACGGCAATGGTCACTCCAGTAAGTATCAAGCACGCGGATCTCTGTCACGGACGGATTCCGCTTCTCGGTATTTTTGAAGTAATTCTGGATATGTAAGAAATCCTTAAAGGTCATGGCAAGATTTAAAGAGCTGTACAGTTCCTTTAAGTGTGCTTCTGCCATGTCGATAAATCCGTCGAAAACTGCCACGTCTGCCGGCTCATCGAAATTCTGTACGAGGGTATCCGGCTTGTCCATACCGGTCTCACGGGAATCTACCGGATTGATACAATACTTTTTGATCGCCTCTAACTCATCCTCTGTGATGTCACCCTTGATCACATAGGTCGTCGCGCTGCGGATGATCGGCTCCTCATCCTCATTTAAAAGCTTCACGCACTGCTCTGCGGAATCCGCTCTCTGGTCGAACTGTCCCGGCAGGAATTCTACGGAAAATACGTTTCCGCCTTCTGCATCAAAGTTCTCCTCATAAATATCATCCACTGGTGGCTCGGAAAATACCGTCTGCAATGCCTTCTGGTAAGTGGCATCCGATACATTTTCCACATCATAACGGATCAGAACACGCACCTGATCTGCAGCGATTCCGAGATAATGCTTTACCTCATGTTTTAATTCTTTTGCCTTTACGGCAAAATCCGGTTTCTTTTCTACGTACACACGACGTACATTGCCCATTGGATTTACCTCCTTCTTTTGCGAAACGGAATGCCCCCTGTATTCGGGGGCATTCTATTGATCTTTATGTTATTGTATCATGGGTTGACAATTAAGTAAAATTAATATCGCTTACGATATCTATTACCTGTTCTTATGAAATTACTGTACGGTAATTGCACTGTCCGTTACAACGCCCGGAGTGTCCGGTTCCGGCTGATCCGGCTGATCGGTACCCGGGTTTGGATTTACAAAATTAATCTTTACTTTCAGCTTTCTGGATTTATTTCCTGCCGTATCTTTGGCATATACGGTCACACTGTAAGTTCCGTACTTTTTGTTTTTCATGGCAGTAACTGCTTTCTGTACTTCCTGGGTATTTACGAAAACATATTTTGAAGCAAGTTTCTTTCCCAGATCTTTTGCCACTACATCTGCCTTAATTGCAGAAACCAGTTTTTCTTTGGAAACGGCTTTATTGTAGGTCAGTGTCTTTCGCTTCAGGCTGATGGATGGTGCTTTCGTATCTTTTACGGTAATTACGATGCTCTTTTGGGTCTTGTTTCCTTTGGCATCTTTTGCGGTGTATGTAATCTTATATTTTCCGGTCTTTGCCGCATTGACTTTTCCGGAAACGGTAAGTTTAAGTGTCTTACCTCTGTAATCGGTAGCTTTCACACCCTTTTTCAGATCTACTTTGCTGTTTGTTCTCTCGATGGTTTTATTCTTGATTCCCTTAATCGTCGGACGGAGTTTCAGCCATGGATTTCTCGGATCCGGATCGGTTGGATCCCATCCGCGGTACGGACTGTTTACATCAATACGGATCGGGGTAGGTTTGCCCAGCGGTCCCGGATCTTTGCTGTCATAGATGGTTACTTTGGTTCCTACCGGGCAGTTGTCATAGATCCACTTGGCATCTTCCACATTCAGACGGACACATCCGTGGGATGCCGTCTGTCCCAGACGGTTATAAGAATTGTATGCCAGCCTGCTCGGATCCTGTGAACTGTAAAACACAGAGTGGAACAGCACACCACCGTGAATACGGCTGCAATACTGTCCGTACACACCGCCCATAAGTGTATGCCAGCGGTATTTTGCCGGAATCGAAAATGTTCCTGTCGGGGTGGCATTGTTGACACCGACAGAGCAGGCAAATGCTTTGACCGGTTTGGTATATTTGCCTTTGGAATCAAGTGCATATACGGTCACACAGTTCTGCTGACGATTGATTTTAATGTAATATGGCAGTTTTGCTGCCTGAGTTGTAACGGGTGTTCCTGCGAACACAAGCAGCATGAGTGCCGCCATCAATCCGCATAAGGTTTTCAAAATTCCCTTTTTCATGATAATCTCCTTTTCTCTCCTTTGTGAAAGGTATATAATATATCCTATACTATACTATACTACTGAGGATATGATCGATGGATATCAATTATGAATTATACAAGGTTTTCTATTATGTTGCAAGCTCTCTCTCATTTTCGGATGCAAGTAAGAAGCTGTTTATCTCCCAGTCAGCGGTAAGCCAGTCTATCAAAACATTAGAGCGCAAGCTGGGACAGCCGCTTTTTATCCGCAGCACAAAAAAAGTGCAGCTGACTCCTGCCGGTGCTCTGCTGCTAAAACATGTGGAACCTGCCATGAATCTGATCTCACGCGGCGAAAGCCAGCTTTTAGAATCCGGCTCTCTTGGTTTAGGACAGCTGCATATCGGTGCCAGCGACACGATCTGCCGCTATTTTCTTCTGCCGTATCTGCAGAAATTCCATCGGAAATTCCCGGATGTTCCGATTAAAATCACCAATGCCAGCTCGATGGGCTGTGTAGACCTGTTAGAGCAGCGCCGGGTAGATCTGATTATCACAAATTTTCCAAACCCGCATCTGAATCCTTCCTATATTCAGAAAACGGTTGGCTCTTTCTCGGATGTGTTCGTCGCCAATCCGGCATATTTTGATCTGGCGGACCGCATCGTTCCTTTCTCGGAGCTTGGCACCTATCCGCTCATGATGTTAGACCGCAAGAGCACAACGAGTGAGTTTCTGCACCACATTTTCCTGCAGCATCAGCTGGAACTGCTGCCTCAGGTAGAGCTCAGCAGCAACGATCTGCTCATTGACATGGCCCGCATCGGTCTTGGAATTGCTTTTATCCCGGATTTTTGTCTGAAACACAAGCCGGAGGATCTCTTTCTCGTCCGCACGCAGGAAACGATCCCTCAGCGGCAGCTGGTGGCTTCGTTAAACCCTACCCTTCCGGTTTCTGCCTCCACCGAAGAGTTTTTAAAGCTCCTCCCGGACGTCTGACCAGAACCGGCTCACTTCTTCCCGCAGCTGTGGCAGACCACAGACGCTTCTCTTTTCCCATTCTCTCGGAAAAAGCGCTCCGTATTCGCGCTGCAGGAAACGTTCATCCAGCAGAAGGATCACGCCGCGGTCCTCGCTGGTCCGGATCACGCGCCCTGCCGCCTGCAGGACTTTGTTCATTCCCGGATAGCGGAACGCATAGTCAAATCCGGACAATCCCCGCTCATCATAATAATTCTTTAAAATTTCACGTTCATCGCTGACCTGCGGAAGTCCGGTTCCCACGATGATGGCACCGATCAGCCGGTCGTTTTTCAGATCAATGCCTTCCCCGAAAATTCCACCCATCACACAGAACGCAACGAGTGTCCCCTGGCGCTCTTTTTCAAATTCTTCCAAAAACGCTTCTCTTTCGTGTTCTTTCATATTACTATGCTGCATCAGAATCTCGCACGAATCGGCCGCCTTCCCGGCAAAGACCTCATATACATCCTGCATCAGCCGGTAAGACGGGAAAAACACCATGTAATTTCCCTGCTGTGCTTCTGTGACTGCACCGATATAGTCCGCGATTTTTTCGTATTCTTTTCTGTTCCTCCGCGTATATTTTGTGCTCACATCCCGGCCAAATGCGAGAAGTCTCTGTGTCTGGGCAAACGTACTCTGCGCATAAATGGCATAGTTATCCTCGTCCGTGGAAAGTAGCCGCTTGTAGTATCCGATCGGCAGGAGCGTTGCGGAGAAAAAGATCGTGGAATTGCTTTTATCGATGCATTTCTGCAGATTGACCGACGGATCTACGCAAAAGAGCCGGATCCGGAACTGGCCTTCCTCCGTCATCTGGCTGTAGATCACGTAATGGTCATCCACCAGATCATAGATATTCAGGAAATTGCGCAGCGCAAAGTAAAAATCCAGCACCGTTTTCTTCTCCGGAAATTCCCGCGGTTTTTCCAAAAATTCATCCATCTGGGAGGCCAGCCGCATAAGGTGGAAGGTCAACGTTCCCACACTGTCCAGAATCTGGTAGTGCTCACACTCACGTTTCATTTCCAGCATGGCTTTGTTGCATTTGTCCAGGATACGGCAGATCGTACGGCTGTGCGCTTTCATGATCCGCTTCACTGCAAGCACGTCTTCTTTGTACAGATCGGCACTGTACATCTCCCTGCTGCGATCCACGAGGTTATGTGCCTCATCCACCAGGAACAGATAGTCTCCCTTTATCCCCTCCTGAAAAAAGCGTTTCAGATATACATTCGGATCGAATACGTAATTGTAATCACAGACAATATTGTCCGCCCAGGTTGCCACATCCAGACTCATCTCAAACGGGCACACCTGATATTCTTTCGCCTGCGCTAAAACTTCCTCTCTGGTAAACAGGTTGGATTTCTGCAAGAGATCAAACACCGCATCGTTCACCCGGTCAAAATGTCCCTTTGCATATGGACAGTTTACCGGGTTGCAGTCCATCTCTTCACACAGGCAGAGTTTTTCTTTGGCTGTGATCTGGATGACTTTGGCACGGTATCCCTGTTCTTCCAGCAGTGCGAACGTTTCTTTTGCCACAGTTGCTGTGATGGTCTTTGCCGTGAGATAAAAGATCCGGTCTGCCAGCCTTTCTCCCACTGCTTTTACCGCCGGAAAGATTGTGGAAATTGTTTTGCCCACTCCGGTCGGTGCCTCGATAAACAGGTTCTTCCCCCGCAGAATGGTGCGGTAAACATCGGCAACCAGCTTCTTTTGTCCCTGCCGGTAGGGAAATGGAAACTCGAGTGTATGAATACTCTCCTGCCGCTGTTTTTTCCATGCGATCTGCCAGTCTGCCCATTTCCGATAATCTTCGATCAGATGCGTAAACCACACGGTCAGTGTCTCAAATGTATAAATTTCCCGGAAATACCGAATTTCTTCCGTATCCAGATTGCAGTAGGTCATCTGCACGCCGATCCGCTCCAGACGGTTCTGTTTCGCATAGATATACGCATAGCACATTGCCTGGGCTTTATGCACGTAGACCGGCTGTTCCATTGCCGCAACGTTTCTATATACACCCTTGATCTCATCGATGAAGCTGATTTCTTCTTCCGGAGGGATTTCCGCCGCAAACTCCATCTCCGGTTGCAGCACAGACTCCGTCGCAACCGGCAGATCCGGCTGAAATTTTCCATAAGCGATTCCGTCTGCACGTCCTTCCACGACCAGTACGTAATCGTTGGCTTTCCATTCAATTTTCAGCGGTACTTCCGCCTGGTAGGAGGTGTCCATGCTTTTTTGAATTTTCCGGTGGATACGGCTGCCTTCCATCATGGCCTCTGCACTCGCCAGCTTTCCGGCACGATTATCGATATCTCCTGCCCGGAAAATAAACTCTACCAGATTTCTCACAGATATATGTAATTCCTGCATGTACACTTCCTTTCTCCCGCGGGTATTTTCCTGTTGTATGAAGCGGGTTTTTATTTGTTCCATTATTTTACAATAAAAAGCCCCGCTCCGGAATACGGAGCGGGACTTAAAGTTCCATAGTCACGATATTATAATTGTATTATGCCACTGCAAATTTAGCAACTACGTTTTCGAAATTTTCATTCTTTCCACCGTAGCAAACCTGAAGATTCTTTTTTACACCAAGTCCAATCATACCAAGCAATGACTTTGCATCAATGAATGTTCTGTCACATTTTACATCAATATCAAAATCACAACCACCCGCTGCACGTACAAAATCCTTAACTTCATCCATATCTGATAACCGAATTACTTTAACAGTTTCATACATAATCCAACACCTCTTTCTACCTTTAAACAACATACTTTTATTATCATCCCCAAGTTTAGAAAAGATTATGCCACTTTTTTTCTCATCTGTCAAAGTTGTGCAAACTTCGCATTTCTCCGGTTTTTCCTGCATAATGACGGTAATCGCGCAACCGTTTCCATCAGATTCTTACCGTTTTTTTTCGTGTATTTATATTTATACCTGCTATCTTATGCAATTTCTCCAAAAAATTGCCTTTCCAATGACCAAAACAAGCATTTTTTGATGAAAACTATTTTTATCAAAGTGGTTTCCCACTTTTTTTCAGAATATCCACATATAATTCTCCGATCGGACTGACCTTTATCCCCTTGTGCCGGATATAGCCAATCCGCATCTTTTCGCTCTCTGCCAGCGGCACTGCCGCATAATCATTTCCGTTTAATTCTTCACAGATAATCCCGGAACAGAGCGTATAACCATTCAGCCCAACCATCAGATTCAGCATGGTCGCCCGGTCATCCGCATGGATCATCTTCTTATATTCATAGGTACTTTTCATCTCTTCGGCAAAATAAAAGGAATTATTTTTCCCCTGTTCGAACACAAGACATGGATATTCCTGCAGTTCTTTCATGGAAATTACATCCCTTTGTGCCAGCGGATGTCCTTTCCACAGATATACATAGGTGTCACAGGTAAACAGTTCTTCAAAAATTACATCATTTTCCCTGAAAAGTTTCTGTAGTACTGCTTCATTAAATTTGCTCAGGAAAAGAATCCCCAGCTCACTTTTCATGTTGCGCACATTTTCGATTACCTGATTCGTCTGTGTCTCATGCACGGCAAATTCATATTCTTCCATTCCCACCGCCTTGACCACTTCCACAAATGCCTTGACCGCAAAGGTATAATGCTGCATCGACACGGAAAATTTCTTTTTGGATGCAGACGAAATATAACGGGATTCCAGTAAATGATACTGCTCCACGACCTGCTTGGCATATCCGATAAATTCCTCTCCCTCTGGTGTAAGCACGATTCCCCTGTTGGACCGGATAAAAATGGTGATTCCTGCTTCTTCTTCCAGTTCGCGCACAACCGCAGACAGATTGGGCTGTGAGACAAACAATTTTCGGGATGCTTCGTTCATGGAACGGCTTTCTGCAATCGTAATTACCTGATGTAACTGCTGTAGGGTCATAGGTCTTACCTCTTTTCCTTAAGCAAATGATCTGTTATATACCGGACAAGGATCTGAAGTATCCATGCAATCACAATGGAACTGCATACCAGCACCAGTTCGTAACGCAGACGGCATGTATGAAATGCTGCTCCCTTCATAAATTTTCGTATGGTAACATGTACCAGATACAATTCCAGCGAATGAGCACCAAACCATTCCAGTATTCTTATAACCGGGCGCATAGATAACTGGGAAAAGATCCAGGCAATTCCCGCACAACATGAGATATTAAAAATTCCGGTCACATACCTTGCAAAAATAGGAGATCCACTTGGAAGCATGGTGAGCAAATAGCCGGATAACGCAAAAAGAATCAACCATTTCCAATAACTTTCCCTTTTTTCATAACTGGATCTGCCATAAAAACAGCCCGCTATAAAAACAGGCAGACGAAGCAAAGCAATATTTACATTTCCAAACACCTCTTTCTCATATAATGCAATTACAAGTGCCAATACGGTAACAGCACTTACCAGGGAAATCAGCCGGATCTCTCCATCTATTGCGTCCCGTGCGCTATCCACAATCTGAAAGATATAGGGATAAATCAAATAGCATAACAGCATAAGTCCAATATACCAGTAAAGCCTGTCTCCATCACTGAAAAATGTGATAAATGTGAAGTCTTTTATGGCTTCTCCCCATCCTGTTTTATTTACACAGACATCCAGTAAAATATAAGAGGGTACGGCTACGATGCAATAAGGAATCAGAATTCTTTTTAATCTTCTTATGTAAAAACTTCTAACATCTGATCTTTTTTTCATGGAATAATATAACCCCAGACCAGAAAAGAATAAAAATGCATCCACACTTGATGATGAAATATATCTCCAAAAGAAGGAAATCCAGCCACTAAAATGATAGGAGTAATAATGACAGTCATCCGTAAAATGAAAAACTATAATCAATATGATGGATATTCCCATTAACGCCCCCCGGTATTGCGAAAGCACGCTGTTATTTGTTTTTTTCATATAATTCTCCTTTATAAAAATTTAATTTAAATTACTATAAATAAAAAAACACCTAAACAGGTGTTTTTAAAGAGCAGGGGATGAGAGAATCGAACTCCCACCAAAGGTTTTGGAGACCCCTATC
>OJNO01000519.1_pt1 | contig 17376 bp, 9 predicted proteins | sample 1597761 | NCBI WGS metagenome assembly OJNO01 (sample SAMN00265071, study PRJEB22529) | human gut metagenome
TTCCTTTCTTAATACATGCAAAAGGCGCTATAAACATATATCTGTTTACAACGCCTTTGTTTATGACTAGTGTAATATACAAAATCTTTTTATTACAAGGTAAGAGTGAAAAGAAGTGAAGAATTTAATGAAAAAGGCAGATGAGAAACATTTTCAGGTGCTTTTTTCATGTATTTAAAAATAGTTATTGACATGATAAATTCTATGTGGTAATATAAGAAAATGTCTTAATGTGGGTTTGTCTGCCCACACTCTATGTAAAATTAAGAATAAGATTGTAAGAAAGATATAGTAAGATAGAGGGTTTCTTACAGTTGATGTAGTATATAAACCAGGTTTAGATCAAGAGGTGAAAAACGTCCATGGAAAAGAACAGAATACAGCCAATAAAATCAGGTACAGGGATGCGAATCAGCTATGCCAGACAGGATGACGTCCTTGAAGTACCAAATCTGATCGAAATTCAAAAGGATTCCTATGATTGGTTTTTAAGAGAAGGATTAGCAGAGGTATTTGAAGATATCTCCCCAATCGAAGATTACAGCGATCAGTTAAGCTTGGAATTTGTTGACTATCAATTATGTAAAGATGACGTCAAATATTCAATTGAAGAATGTAAAGAAAGAGATGCAACATACGCTGCACCTTTAAAAGTGAAAGTAAGACTTCATAATAAAGAGACTGATGAAATCAAGCAGCATGAGATTTTTATGGGCGATCTTCCTTTAATGACAGCAACAGGAACATTTATCATCAACGGAGCTGAACGTGTTATCGTCAGTCAGTTAGTGCGTTCCCCTGGAATTTATTATGGAATTGCTCATGACAAGATTGGTAAAGAGTTATACTCTTCCACAGTTATTCCAAACCGTGGTGCTTGGCTTGAATATGAAACAGATTCCAATGATGTATTCAATGTACGTGTAGACCGTACAAGAAAAGTGCCTATCACAGTTTTGATCCGTGCATTAGGTATCGGAACAAACGCAGAGATCAAAGAATTATTTGGTGAAGAACCAAAGATCCTTGCAAGTATTGAAAAAGACCCATCTGATAACTATGAAGATGGTCTGTTAGAATTATATAAGAAGATCCGTCCGGGAGAACCATTATCTGTAGATAGTGCGGAAAGCTTGATCAACAGCATGTTCTTCGATCCAAGAAGATATGATCTTGCGAAAGTTGGACGTTACAAATTCAATAAAAAATTAGCATTAAGAAATCGTATCAGTGGATTTATCTTAGCAGAAGATGTTTTAGATCCAACAACTGGAGAAGTATTAGCAGAAGCTGGAACGAATGTGGACATGGAACTTGCAGATAAGATTCAGAACGCAGCCGTAGCAAGTGTTATGATCCAGACAGAAGAAGGTGCTACAAAAATACTTTCCAACATGGAAGTAAATCTTGCTGAATATGTAGATTTCAATCCAGAAGAGATCGGTGTTCATGAAGATGTTTTCTATCCTGTATTAGAGAAGATCTTAGAAGAAGGATATGAAGGAGAAGAATTAAAAGAAGCTCTGAAGAAAAATATTCATGAATTGATTCCAAAACATATTACAAAAGAAGATATCTTAGCATCCATCAACTACAATATCCATTTAGAGTATGGAATTGGACATGATGATGATATTGACCACTTAGGAAACCGTCGTATCCGTGCTGTAGGTGAACTGCTTCAGAACCAGTATCGTATCGGTCTTTCAAGATTGGAAAGAGTTGTTCGTGAAAGAATGACAACTCAGGATATTGAATCTATCTCACCACAGTCATTGATCAATATCAAACCAGTAACAGCAGCAGTGAAAGAGTTCTTTGGAAGTTCTCAGTTATCTCAGTTCATGGACCACAACAACCCACTGTCTGAGTTAACACATAAGAGACGTTTATCTGCATTAGGACCAGGTGGTCTGTCTCGTGATCGTGCCGGATTCGAAGTCCGTGACGTACATTATACACATTACGGAAGAATGTGTCCGATCGAGACACCTGAAGGACCTAACATCGGTCTGATTAACTCTCTTGCTACTTATGCGAGAATTAACGAGTATGGATTTATCGAAGCTCCATATCGTGTACTGGATAAATCAGATCCTGAGAATCCAGTTGTTACAGACAAAGTTGTTTATTTAACAGCTGATGAAGAAGATAATTATGTAGTAGCACAGGCGAACGAACCTGTTGACGAAGATGGACATTTCGTAAATACTCATGTATCCGGACGTTTCCGTGAGGATACATCAGAATTTGATAAAGTAAACCTTGACTTAATGGACGTATCTCCAAAGATGGTATTCTCAGTAGCTACATCCATGATTCCTTTCCTGGAGAACGATGATGCTAACCGTGCGCTGATGGGATCCAACATGCAGCGTCAGGCAGTACCACTTCTTTCTACAGAAGCTCCTGTTGTTGGAACAGGTATGGAATCCAAGGCTGCATATGACTCTGGAGTCTGCATCACAGCAAGAAATGGCGGAGTCGTAGAAAGATCTACAAGTACAAAGATCGTAGTTCGTAATGATGACGGTCAGAGAGATGAGTACAATGTTATCAAGTTTGCACGAAGCAACCAGGGTAACTGTATGAATCAGCGTCCGATCGTATTTGTAGGAGACAGAGTAGAAAAGGGAGACATCTTAGCAGACGGTGCTTCAACAAGCAACGGAGAGATGGCTCTTGGTAAGAACCCATTGATCGGTTTCATGACATGGGAAGGATATAACTACGAGGATGCGGTACTGTTAAGTGAGCGTCTGGTACAGGATGACGTTTACACATCTGTTCATATCGAAGAATATGAAGCAGAAGCCAGAGATACTAAGCTTGGTCAGGAAGAAATCACAAGAGATCTTGCAGGATTAAGTGAAGATGTCTTAAAAGACTTAGATGATAACGGTATCATCCGTATCGGTGCAGAAGTACGTGCCGGTGACATCCTGGTAGGAAAAGTTACTCCTAAGGGAGAAACAGAATTAACAGCTGAAGAGAGACTGTTACGTGCGATCTTCGGTGAGAAAGCAAGAGAAGTCCGTGATACATCTTTAAGAGTGCCACATGGTGCTTACGGAGTTGTTATGGATACAAAGATCTTCACAAGAGAGAATGGAGACGAACTTCCTCCTGGAGTAAACAAGAGCGTTCGTGTATACATTGCTCAGAAGAGAAAGATTTCTGTAGGAGATAAGATGGCTGGTCGACATGGTAACAAGGGTGTAATTTCCCGTATTCTGCCAGTAGAAGATATGCCATACTTACCAAACGGACGTCCATTAGATATCGTACTGAACCCATTAGGTGTGCCTTCACGTATGAATATCGGACAGGTGTTAGAGATCCATCTGTCCTTAGCAGCAAAAGTTCTTGGATTTAATGTTGCTACACCAGTATTCAATGGTGCAGACGAGAACGATATCGCAGATACATTAAGAATGGCAAATGACTATGCCAATACATCATGGGAAGAATTTGACGCGAAATGGCGTGATAAAGTTAACGATGATGTAATGGATTACTTATATGAAAACAGAGACCATAGAAAAGAATGGCAAGGTGTACCAATTGATACAACTGGTAAAGTAAGATTAAGAGACGGTCGTACAGGAGAAGAATTTGACAGCCCTGTAACAATCGGATTCATGCATTACCTGAAACTGCATCATCTGGTAGATGACAAGATCCATGCACGTTCTACTGGTCCTTACTCATTAGTAACTCAGCAGCCACTGGGTGGTAAAGCTCAGTTCGGTGGACAGCGTTTCGGAGAGATGGAGGTTTGGGCTCTGGAGGCATACGGTGCATCCTATACACTCCAGGAAATCCTGACAGTTAAATCCGATGATGTAGTCGGTCGTGTGAAGACTTATGAAGCAATCATCAAGGGTGATAACATCCCTGAGCCTGGTATTCCGGAATCCTTTAAGGTTCTTCTTAAAGAGCTCCAGTCCCTGGCATTGGATGTACGTGTGCTCAAAGATGATCAGACAGAAGTTCAGATCATGGAGAATGTAGATTACGGCGAAACCGATCTTCGTGCAGTTATCGAGGGAGATTCCCGCGGCCACAGAGGAGAGGAATCCTTCAGCAAACATGGCTATACCAAGCAGGAGTTTGACGGAGAGGAACTTGTTGATGTGGACGAGGACGAAGAAGAGGATTATGAATCCGAAATCGACGATTCCTACGATGATATCGAAGAGTAGAAAGGGGAAAAGAATACATGGCAGAATCAACCAATACCAATGAAACATATCAGCCAATGACTTTTGATGCCATTAAAATCGGACTGGCGTCCCCGGAAAAGATCAGAGAGTGGTCAAGAGGTGAGGTTACAAAACCGGAAACCATCAACTACCGTACCTTGAAACCGGAGAAAGACGGACTTTTCTGTGAAAGAATTTTCGGACCAAGCAAGGACTGGGAGTGCCACTGCGGTAAATATAAGAAAATCCGTTATAAAGGTGTTGTCTGCGACCGATGCGGCGTTGAGGTTACCAAGGCTTCCGTTCGTAGAGAGCGTATGGGTCACATTGAGCTTGCTGCTCCTGTTTCCCATATCTGGTATTTCAAGGGTATTCCGTCCCGTATGGGACTTATCCTGGATCTGACTCCAAGAACACTGGAGAAAGTTCTTTACTTTGCAAATTATATTGTACTGGATCCGGCAGATTCCGGACTTCAGTACAAGCAGATCCTTACTGAGAGAGAATATCAGGATGCCCGTGAGTCTTACGGAAATAACTTCCGCGTAGGCATGGGTGCTGAGGCTATCAAAGAGCTCCTTATGGCTATCGATCTTGAGAAGGATTCCGCTGAATTAAAGGCAGAGCTGGTTAAGGCAACAGGCCAGAAGCGTGCAAGGATCATCAAACGTCTTGAGGTTGTTGAATCCTTCCGCGAGTCAGGAAACCGTCCTGAGTGGATGATTCTTGATGTTGTTCCTGTAATCCCGCCGGATCTTCGTCCTATGGTACAGCTGGATGGTGGACGTTTTGCAACATCTGACCTGAATGATCTGTACAGAAGAATCATTAATCGTAATAATCGTCTGAAAAGACTGCTGGAGCTTGGTGCTCCGGATATCATTGTCCGCAATGAGAAACGTATGCTTCAGGAAGCAGTTGATGCCCTGATCGACAATGGTCGTCGTGGACGTCCGGTTACAGGTCCTGGAAACAGAGCCCTGAAATCCCTTTCTGATATGCTGAAAGGTAAATCCGGACGTTTCCGTCAGAACCTTCTTGGTAAGCGTGTTGACTACTCCGGACGTTCCGTTATCGTTGTTGGACCAGAGCTGAAGATTTATCAGTGCGGTCTGCCAAAAGAGATGGCAATCGAGCTGTTTAAGCCTTTCGTTATGAAAGAACTGGTAGCAAACGGCACCTCTCACAATATTAAGAATGCCAAGAAGATGGTAGAGAAGCTTGAGCCAGCTGTATGGGATGTTCTGGAAGACGTTATCAAAGAACATCCGGTTATGCTGAACCGTGCACCTACACTGCATCGTCTGGGTATCCAGGCGTTTGAGCCGATCCTTGTAGAAGGTAAGGCTATTAAGCTTCATCCGCTTGTTTGTACCGCTTTCAACGCTGACTTCGATGGTGACCAGATGGCTGTCCATCTTCCACTGTCCCAGGAAGCACAGGCAGAGTGCCGTTTCCTGCTTCTGTCTCCGAACAACCTTCTGAAACCTTCTGATGGTGGACCGGTAGCTGTTCCTTCACAGGATATGGTTCTTGGTATTTACTATCTGACACAGGAAAGACCTGGAAACAAGGGAGAAGGCAAGTTCTTCAAGAGTGTAAACGAGGCAATTCTGGCATATGAGAACCAGGTAATTACTCTGCAGTCCAAGATTCTTGTCCGCTGCAGCAAGATAATGCCGGATGGAAGTACTTTCACAGGCAATGTACAGTCTACACTGGGACGTTTCCTGTTCAATGAGATCCTGCCACAGGATCTTGGATTTGTTGACAGAAGCATTCCGGGAAATGAACTTCTTCTTGAGGTTGACTTCCTGGTTGGTAAGAAACAGCTGAAACAGATCCTTGAAAAAGTTATTAATACTCACGGAGCAACCAAGACTGCTGAGGTTCTGGACTCTATCAAAGCTATGGGTTACAAGTATTCTACAAGAGCTGCCATGACTGTATCTATTTCTGATATGACCGTGCCGCCGCAGAAGCCTGAGATGATCAAGGCTGCACAGGATACTGTAGATAAGATCACAAAGAACTATAAACGTGGTCTTATTACTGAGGAAGAGCGTTATAAAGAGGTTGTGGATACCTGGAAGAAGACTGACGATGAGCTTACTCATGCACTTCTTTCCGGACTTGATAAGTACAACAACATCTTCATGATGGCTGACTCTGGTGCCCGTGGATCTGATAAACAGATCAAACAGCTTGCAGGTATGCGTGGATTGATGGCCGATACAACCGGACATACAATCGAGCTTCCTATCAAGTCAAACTTCCGTGAGGGTCTGGACGTACTGGAATATTTCATGTCCGCTCATGGAGCTCGTAAAGGACTTTCCGATACCGCTCTTCGTACAGCCGATTCCGGTTACTTGACAAGACGTCTTGTTGACGTATCTCAGGATCTGATCGTACGTGAGATGGACTGCTGTGAGAACAGAGCAGAGATTTCCGGTATGTATGTAAAAGGTTTCATGGATGGCAAGGAGGAGATCGAGAGCCTTCAGGATCGTATCACAGGTCGTTTCTCCTGCGAGACCATTAAGAATAAAGAGGGCGAAGTCCTTGTAAAAGCAAACCACATGATCACTCCGAAGCGTGCTGCACGTATCATGAAAGAGGGTGTAGACAACATTACCGGAGGTGCTGTTGAGCAGGTTAAGATCCGTACCATCCTGAGCTGTAAGTGTAAGGTTGGTGTGTGTGCGAAGTGCTATGGCGCAAACATGGCTACCGGTGAGCCGGTACAGGTTGGTGAGTCCATCGGTATCATCGCTGCACAGTCTATCGGTGAGCCAGGTACACAGCTGACCATGCGTACTTTCCATACAGGTGGTGTTGCCGGTGGAGATATCACACAGGGTCTTCCTCGTGTCGAGGAGCTTTTTGAGGCAAGAAAGCCGAAAGGACTTGCTGTTATCACTGAAATCAAGGGTGTTGCTACAATCAATGACACCAAGAAGAAGAGAGAGATCATCGTAACAGATCCGGAGACTGGTGATTCCAAGACTTACCTGATTCCATACGGTTCCCGTATCAAGATTATGGACGGACAGGTTATGGAGGCTGGTGATGAGCTTACAGAAGGTAGTGTAAACCCGCATGATATCCTTCGAATCAAGGGTGTTCGTGCAGTTCAGGATTACATGATCCGTGAGGTTCAGCGTGTATACCGTCTTCAGGGTGTTGAGATCAACGATAAACATATCGAGGTTATCGTTCATCAGATGCTGAAGAAAATCCGTATCGAGGATAACGGAGATTCTGAGTTCCTGCCAGGTACACTTGTTGACTTCCTCGAGTATGAGGAAGTAAATGAGAAACTGGAAGCTGAGGGATTACGTCCTGCAATTGGAAAACAGGGAATGCTTGGTATTACCAAGGCATCTCTGGCAACTGATTCCTTCTTATCAGCTGCTTCTTTCCAGGAGACTACCAAGGTTCTGACCGAAGCTGCCATCAAGGGTAAGGTTGACCATCTGATCGGTCTGAAAGAGAATGTAATCATCGGTAAACTGATTCCAGCTGGTACAGGTATGAAGTGCTACAGCGATGTAGAGCTTGATACAGGAATGCCGGAAGAGCCAGAAGAAATCGAATTTGATGAAATGGACGACGAGGATCAGGATGTGCTGGATGTAGCGGAAGACTCAGAAGAGCTGGAGACTGCTGATGAGGCAGATCTTGCAGTGGATGAGGATGAGGATACATTTGAGGATGAGGATTCTTCTGAAGACAGTGAAGAATAAACGATAAAATATGAAATCCCCCAGGGTGACAGAAATGTTGCTTTGGGGGATTTTTGTGTAACAGAGAATTCTATGGAACTTACAGTTACACAAAAAAGTGCAGCCCGGCAGGAACACACTGCAGCAGCAAGGGAAATGCTGCTTGAGACAATCCGCCGTAGGCGAGGGTAAGGAAAAATATGGATAGAGGAAAATACAACCTGGTCTATCATTTGTGGTAAGATTCCTGTATAATGTTTTATGTAACTATTCAGAAGGCAGTATTCCGCGAGGTGTTCTGGGGGAAAAGTAGTTCACAGAAAACCCGAGAATAGCGGTGCGAAATCACGTAAACCATGATTTCTGTGTATCGTGACGGGGAAGACTTGCCAGTCCATTTAAAAAGTCATTACCCGTTCGAGGAGGGAGAACATACATGGATAAAGATGTTCCGGTTTCCGTCTGGCCAGAATGGGAACTTATAGAGAAAATAGGCGAAGGATCCTTTGGGAAAGTGTATAAAGCGAAGCGGACAGAACGAGGCCGTTCTTTTTACTCCGCAATCAAGATTATATCCATACCGGCAAGTAAGGGAGAACTTGACAGCGTACGCTCAGAGATGAATAATGAGCAGTCTACCAGGGAATATTTTCGAAATCTGGTAGAAGACTGCATTCAGGAAATATATACTATGGAGCATTTTTGCGGAAATTCCCATGTGGTTTCATTTGAAGATTTCAAAGTGGTGGAATATTTGGATGAGATCGGCTGGGACATTTCCATAAGAATGGAATATCTTACCAGCTTTATGGATTACTGCACAGGCAAGGAGCTTACTGAGAAGGAAGTGATCAAACTTGGCTGTGACCTGGCTATGGCATTGATTTATTGCAGGAAATTGAATATTATTCACCGTGATGTGAAACCGGAGAATATTTTTGTGTCCAGATTCGGTGACTTTAAGCTGGGCGATTTTGGAATTGCTAGGGAACAGGCACATACCATGAGCAATATGTCCAAGAAAGGTACCTATTCCTACATGGCACCGGAGATTTACAAGGGTGAGAAGTACGACAGCAGTATTGATATCTATTCCCTTGGAATTGTATTATATAAATTGATGAATCAGAACAGGCTGCCTTTTCTTTCGCTGGATAAGCAGTTGATTACATACAGAGATAAAGAGACTGCCCTTGCACGGAGAATGGCAGGGGAGAAAATGCCGGCACCAGTTAATGCCAGTGCTGCTTTTTCCCACATTATACTAAAAGCATGTGCATATGAGCCGGGGAAACGTTACAGGAAACCAGAAGATATGCTGCGGGATTTGGAGAAACTTCGTCTTGCACCGGTGAATGCAGAGAAAGAGTGGGAGAAGTCCCAGTGGGAGCTGACAAATTCAGCAGAACTTGAGCGGGATCAGAGAAGATATGCCCCTCAGGAGCCGGAAGACCGTATGGAGCGGACCCATGTGGCAGAAGACCCTCAGATTGAGAAAGCTGTCCGGGAAGAAGAGGCACAGCTCAGAAAGCCTGCGAAAAATGCAGTGAAAAATTATGAGAAACAGTCAGTAAATGCCTCTTCCACTAAGCGAAGGAAGCAGCAGAGAAGCGGGTGGAACCAGGAAAGACAGATTTCACCATGGACAGTTTCCCTTATTGTAGTGGCGCTTGCGGCATGCATTATTATTGGTGTTTATATGAAATTAATCCATGATGAGAATCGCAAGGCTCAAAATACGGAGAACGTTATGGAAGTTCTGGAAGCTAATGATAACAGTACTGCTCAAATTGATGAATTTTCTACTTCAATTCAGACAATTAAGGAGCAGGCGAATACAATTGTAAGCGAACTTCCGGACTGCGAGGAAGTTGGCAAGGAAGGCGACCGGCTTCGCTACTATGACAGCAACGGGAAACTGGTGAAAGCGCTGATTTATCCGGAGACATCCGAAGATGGAGTTTATGAGGAGTATTATTATTGGGATGAACGTCTGTTTTTTGCATATGTATGGACCGGTAATAAGAAGGAATTATATTACTATGACAAGCGTGGCAAACTGATCCGCTGGATCGATACAGACGGAACTGTCCACGATAAGGAGAATGACAGTACTGAGTACACCAAGCGTGGCGAGAAATACTGGAAAAATGCGCTGGAGCAGTTAGATGAATGATGATACCGGTCATATAAGAAGTGGCTGTGATTCTTTGGAACATCGACAGACAGGCGAAGAGGAATAGAATGACATATCATATTGATTATGCATATACCTGCCATGCAGGGAAAGTGCGACCAAATAACGAGGACAATTTCTGGTGCTGTGGAGAGCACCTTCCAGTGAGTAATCATGGAACAGAAGAAATCCGTACTGGTCTCAGACTTCGGGAGAGCCTTCCGGTAATGGCTGTTTTTGACGGCATGGGAGGGGAGAGCCAGGGGGAAATGGCTGCCTGGCTTGCTTCTGACAGCCTGGAGCATTTTTATAGGGAAAATAAGGGGATGCTTCGTAAAGCACCAGAGCTTTTTCTTACGGAAGCCTGTAGGGATATGAATCAGGCTGTATGCGATTACGGTCGGGAACAACGGATCAGTGCCATGGGTACTACTATGGCGATGATTGCTTTTGGGAAAAAAGAAGCGTATATCTGTAATCTGGGAGACAGCAGGATTTATCGGTTTTCCAAGGGGGAGTTTTCCCAGATTTCCAGAGATCATGTGCTGAAAAGCTGCAGATTTGGGAAAGCACCCCTGACTCAGTTTCTGGGAGTGGAGGAGACCGAGATGAAGCTGGAACCTGCCATTGCGGCAATTCCTTATCAGGACAGGGACCGTTATCTGCTTTGCTCAGACGGGGTAACAGATATGTTATCTGACCGCGAGATTGAAGAAATTATGAAGCAGGAAGACTCAGTTCGTGATATTGCCCATACTCTTTTAACAAGGGTACTGGATAAAGGGGCCAGAGATAATACTACGATCATTCTCTGCGAGGTAAGGGCAGATAATCGGCCGTTCAAAACCTGGTTTTTGCAGAAGAAGGGATAAATCAGAGGGCAAATTTTTTCACAATTTAAGTAGTTGATTATAGGAAAATGAAGGTGATTTATGATGAAAAATCGTATGCAGGATCTTGATTTTGAACAGACAGTGGCATTTGATTCCGTAAAGGATTTTGAATTTACCAGAAGGGCTGCCCAGAGATTTCGTCAGGTAGTCAGTCTGGATGGATTTGAGGATGAAGATGCGGACGTTATTTTTCATTATTTATATAAAGAGATGGAGCTGGTTTCGTTCGGAGATCATTTGAAGAGATATATCTATGAAAGAGCCGGGATTGAGGAACCGTTTGGAGAAGTGCCCCAGGAGGTATACAGAGATATTGCAGTTGATTCTTTCCGGGAAACCTACACACCCAAGTCTATGAATCCTACTTCAACTAAGCTTCCTGCGTTGGTGAACAATTGGCTTACCCAGGCCTCAGTAAAGCGCGAAACTGTATTTTTGCTGGGCTTCGGGCTTCGCATGAGCGCGGAGGATGTTTCAGACTTTCTGACAAGGGTGCTGAAGGAGCAGGATTTTGATTTCCATAATCCAGAGGAAGTGATCTACTGGTATTGTTATAGTAAGCAGCTTCCTTACAGCAAGGCAGAGGAATATAAAGAGAATTACAAATCCATGGAACCTGCAGCAGATAAAGGCAAAGTGGCGGAAGTAATCAGCGGCGATTTTACCATAGATACAGAGGAAAAATTGCTGAAATATCTGGCATGCCTGAAAGCTGGCTGGGATGATCCAATGAATGAGAAGAGCCAGGCATTTCAGGAGTTCCTGCGCCTTCTGGAACATGCGAAGCAGATCATTGCAGCCATGTATCAGAAGGATGAGGAGGAGAAAGGCCGGGATAAGGTCTGGAAACCGGAGAATATTACTCCTTCTGACCTGGAGAAGGTAATCTGCAATGGTATTCCTATCAATAAGATGGGAAATCTGAAAAAAATGTCAGCCTCTATCCTGGCGAAACATTTCAGCCAGAAGAGGTTCAGCAGACAGAGAATTACCAATATTCTGAATCACAAGTTCCCGGTAGAGCGGTTTGATCTTCTTACGCTGGAGTTCTTTATTGTGTCTCAGGAGATGGAGGATGATGATCCCTATGACAGATACCATCATTTCATAGAGGAAGCGCAGAGAATTCTGAAGAAGTGTGGAATGAGCGAGATTTATATTGTGAACCCATACGAATGTTTCCTGCTGATGTGTCTTTTGACGGATTGTCCGCTGGCTGTTTTTTCAGAGATATGGGAAATGTCATATGAAGAGAATGGGGAAGAGGAGTAGGTAATTTCTTAATATAGAAATGCGCAGTGTTGTTTGGAGGCACTGCGCATTTTTAATAGCAATTAAGGTTAATCATTATAGTAGAGATAAATACTGCGGCTAAGCTGTGCAATTGTATTCTGGGCTTCTCCCGGGCTGGAGAGGTTCTGGGAAAGGAAGACGATGACCAGATCGTTTCCACCCTGTGCGTTGTACAGGATTCCGGCATCATTTTCTACATCGGAAAGCTCACCGGTTTTGTTGGCAACGCTGACACCCTCTGGCAGGGCTGCTGGAATCTTGTTAGTACGTTGCTGCTGTTTTAGAAGGGAATACATTTCTTCTGCATGTAAAAGGCTGGGTGTCTGAGTAGTACCAGAGCAGATCTGGTAAATCTCTTTCAGGAATTTTCCACAGTCATAGGCAGAAGTATAATTATCTCCGAATTCGTTGCTGGCAAGAAGCAGTCGTCCCATGGAAGTATTGGTGTAGCCGTGAGACTGACAGAAACTATTTACCTTCTGCATACCTGCAGTGCTGTCGCCACCTCCCAGGCAGGAAACCAGACTGTTTGCCGCGTCATTGTCGCTGACTGTGATCATTGGTGTCAGATAAGAATCCAGGGTGGCAGAACCATACTGCTGGGACAAAGAATCATAATTCTCATATACTGCACCCATAATGAAAAGCTTGATCAGGCTGGCTGCCTGCATAGGGGAATCATTGATCGTAGCCTCTGAGCCGTCTGCAAGGTCACAGATATAAACACTCCAGGAACCGTTTGCCCCAGGAAGCTGGGACTGGACCTGAGTGACCAGAGTATTTATCTTTTCATCGGACTTGTTGTCAAAAGCAGAACTTCCGTGGGAGGGAGAGATGGTGCCATCATCAGAAAGTTCAGGAGTAATAGCTGTCATGGAAGAATCTTTTTTTCCCTGGGAAGTGCCATCTGTTGTCTGAGAGGAGTCGGAACCGGATGACTGGGAAGGATCTATTGGTTCTGCATTGGCAGCAGGAGTCTGATAAGGAACCGTTATTTCCTCCGGAGCTGGAGAAGACTGTACAGGCCCTGCACTTTCTCTCTGGGAAGGCCCCTGGCCAGAAGAATCATCAGTAGAAGCTTCGCTGTCGGAACTTCCATCATCAGAAATAAAGCCGCTCTGGTCGGCGTCATCAGAAGTCTCGTCACCAGAGGTAAATCCGAAAGTTTCACCGTCAGTGAAATCTTCAGTCTGGTCTGTTGCTGAATCATTTTTTGTCAGATTAATACTGCTCTGGCTGTCCTTTCTGAAGAAAGTAAGGTAAAGAATGATAAGAATCAGTAAAGCAGCGACAATGCCAAGAAAAATCAGCAGATAAGAAGAGGTTTGTTTCTTTCTATTATTTTTCATAAGTTCTCCTTTCGAATCGATGAAATATCTGGAAGAGACATTATTTTATGGCAGTAAATCCAGATTTATTTTTCCTCAAAATATGCATCAATCCCATCAGCGATTCCGGATGCCATTGTGTCCTGAAAATCCGGATCACTCATTTTCAGATCGTCAGATTCATTGGTCATAAATCCCATTTCCACAATAGTTACCGGAATGGTGCTCCAGTTGATTCCAGTCATATTGTCGGCATATGTTACGCCGCGGTTTTCAAATCCGGTTGCGTCACAATAGGCATCCAGAATGCACTGGGAAAGGCTGTTGGAATCATCATAGAGCTGGGATACATAAGGATTGGAAGAGGAGGGAGAAATGGTAAGTGCACCGGCAGCAGAGGAAGACTCAGCACCATTGGCGTGGATGCGCACGTAAACCTCAGCCCCCTGTCCAGCTACATATTCAGCTCGCTCTTTATTGCTGATGGCAGTATCATTATCCGTTCTGGTGAGAACTGTTTGATAGCCACGGTCTTCCAGAATCTGCTGCAGCTTCAAAGAAACATCCAGATTCAGCTGGTATTCAGGCAGACCGGAAAAAGTTCCCTGGGTTCCTGTTGAGGCTTTGGCTTTCATTTCTGTGGAACCTGGACCAAGAGGTTCAAGGTCACTCATATCCACATTTGGACCCTGATGACCGGGATCAATACCGATTATATGTGACTGGACCACAGGCGGCCCCTGAAGCTCGTCAGTGGTCTCTGCACAGACTGTGCACAGATTTATAAGTCCTGCTCCGGAAAAAATTATGAGTCCAAATGCAAAAATCCGGGAGAATCCCTTGGATTTAGCAATTGCTTTTGGAAAACGCATATGTATGCTCCTGTTCGTAATGATTTTTTAACTATTCAGCTGGCAGTATTCTACAAAGCGTATACTGAGAAGGTACTGAACAGTTCTTTTTTTCTTATTATAATAATGCGGAGACGTGAATGCAATGTAAAGTTGGGTTTTCACAACTGTTCTTAAAGAAGGTGAAAAATTTGTTCACGCAATTTCGCACATCTGGTTTATGTATATTTCATCTGAATTCATTTACCACAGCTTGATAATAAAATACATTTTAATAAGAAGAAACCTATTTATAATTCACCGTGATAAATTGTAAAAACCTTGAAAAAATAAGGAAAAATTGATGAAAAACACCTTGACAGAGATATGCAGACAGGATATAATCAAAAAGCGTGCGAAATAAGGCATTTTTTTCCGCGCTTACTAAGATAATAGCAACCGCAAGGAAACCCCATAGAACAATCTATGGAGAAATAAATCGGGAGGTGAAATGGAATGCCAACATTCAACCAGTTAGTAAGAAAAGGACGCCAGACATCTGTAAAGAAATCTACAGCTCCGGCTCTCCAGAAAACATTCAACTCTTTAAGAAAGAAAGCAGTTGAACAGTCTGCACCACAGAAACGTGGCGTTTGTACAGCAGTTAAGACTGCAACTCCTAAGAAGCCTAACTCAGCTCTTAGAAAAATCGCCAGAGTTCGTCTTTCCAACGGAATCGAAGTAACAAGCTACATCCCAGGAGAAGGTCACAACCTTCAGGAGCATAGCGTTGTTCTGATCCGTGGAGGAAGGGTTAAGGACTTACCTGGTACAAGATACCACATCATCAGAGGTACTCTTGATACCGCAGGTGTTGCTAACAGAAAACAGGCCCGTTCCAAATACGGCGCTAAGAGACCGAAAGTTAAAAAATAATCCATCCGTATTGCTGCGGAGACTATAGAGATTTGTACGGTATTCCATATACCCTGTCGGTTGCGGGTTAAATATAGGACCATTACCAGTGCGAACATGCAATAGTTTACTGCGTGAGTACCGATGAGATAATCAGGATGATTAAGGAGGGAAGTAACGTGCCACGTAAAGGACATACTCAGAAAAGAGACGTTCTGGCAGACCCGATGTACAACAATAAAGTTGTTACAAAGCTTATCAATAACATCATGTTAGATGGTAAGAAAGGTGTTGCACAGAAAATTGTTTACGGAGCATTCGCCAGAATGGAAGAAAAATCTGGCAAGCCAGCAATTGAAGTATTTGAAGAGGCAATGAACAACGTAATGCCTCAGCTTGAAGTTAAAGCAAGACGTATCGGTGGAGCTACTTATCAGGTTCCGATCGAGGTAAGAGCTGACAGACGTCAGGCTCTGGCTCTTCGCTGGATCACCATGTTCTCCCGCAAGAGAGGCGAGAAGACCATGGAAGAGAAACTGGCTAACGAGCTTATGGATGCAGCCAATAACACCGGAGCATCTGTAAAGAGGAAAGAAGACATGCATAAGATGGCTGAAGCAAATAAAGCATTTGCTCACTATCGCTTCTAATCAAGGAGGAAAATCCATTGGCTGGAAAAGAAGGTAGAGAATACCCGCTCGAGAGAACCAGAAACATTGGTATTATGGCTCATATCGATGCAGGTAAGACAACTCTTACAGAACGAATTCTGTACTATACAGGTGTCAACTACAAGATTGGTGATACTCATGAAGGTACTGCTACCATGGACTGGATGGAGCAGGAGCAGGAGCGTGGTATCACAATCACATCCGCTGCAACAACATGTCACTGGACACTGGAAGAGAACTGCAAACCGAAGCCAGGCGCTTTGGAGCATCGTATCAACATCATTGATACCCCAGGTCACGTTGACTTCACAGTAGAAGTTGAGCGTTCTCTTCGTGTACTTGACGGTGCTGTCGGCGTTTTCTGTGCTAAGGGTGGTGTTGAACCGCAGTCTGAAAACGTATGGCGTCAGGCCGACACTTACAATGTACCACGTATGGCATTCATCAACAAGATGGATATCCTTGGTGCAAACTTCTACGGTGCAGTAGAGCAGATTAAAACCCGTCTTGGAAAAAATGCTATCTGCTTACAGCTGCCAATCGGAAAAGAAGATGATTTCAAAGGAATCATTGACTTATTCGAAATGAAAGCCTACATCTACAACGATGAAAAAGGTGATGATATCTCCATCGTTGATATTCCGGAAGATATGAAGGAAGATGCAGAGCTTTATCATACAGAGCTCATTGAGAAAATCTGTGAGCTTGATGACGACTTAATGATGGAATATCTTGAAGGTGAAGAACCAACTGTTGAGAGACTGAAAGCAACATTAAGAAAAGCGACATGCGAGTGTACAGCTGTTCCGGTTTGCTGTGGTTCTGCTTACAGAAACAAAGGTGTTCAGAAACTTCTTGATGCTATCCTTGAGTATATGCCTGCTCCAACAGATATTCCTCCAATCGAGGGAACTGACCTGGACGGCAACCCGGTAGTAAGACATTCTTCTGATGAAGAACCGTTTGCAGCACTTGCATTCAAGATTATGACAGACCCATTTGTTGGTAAACTGGCATATTTCCGTGTATATTCCGGTACAATGAATTCTGGTTCTTATGTACTTAATGCTACTAAGGACAAGAAAGAACGTGTTGGACGTATCCTTCAGATGCATGCTAACAAACGTATGGAACTGGATAAAGTATATTCAGGAGATATCGCAGCAGCGATCGGATTCAAGTTTACAACTACAGGTGATACAATCTGTGATGAACAGCATCCGGTAATCTTAGAGTCCATGGAATTCCCAGAACCAGTTATCGAGCTCGCTATCGAGCCTAAGACAAAAGCTGGACAGGGTAAAATGGGTGAGGCTCTTGCAAAACTTGCAGAAGAA